>Ga0153956_1000095_pt1 | contig 112626 bp, 84 predicted proteins | sample TSFL040MetaG_FD_104704 | JGI IMG/M metagenome (GOLD analysis project Ga0153956, IMG submission 104704) | Attine ant fungus gardens microbial communities from Florida, USA - TSFL040 MetaG | ecosystem: Host-associated > Fungi > Mycelium > Unclassified | place: USA: Florida, Wekiwa Springs... | reverse complement strand
TCGAGGAAGACGATGCCGGAATCTTCCACGCGCTCAATGGCCGTGCGCGTTACCTGGTCCATGTCGATCAGACGGCCCTCTTCTTCGCTGATCAGGTATTCAAAGGCCTCGGAGACCTTCATTTTCTTCTTGCGGCTGCGTGGCCCGAAGAGTCCGGGCAGAATGTCCTTCAGGTTTACGTCGGCGTCTTCACTGCCGCCCACGCCCACGATTTCAAACTGCGGCTGGTTGCGGTCGCGTGCGTCAAGTTCCACCGTGCGGTCGTCGAGGTGGCCTTCGCGGAACTGCTGGCGAAGTTTTTCGCGGGTGCGTTCCTGTGAGGTGGTTTCCTCGGGTTTCGGCTCTGCCGAAGCGTCGAAATCAATCACGACGGAAGGCGTGCCCTGTGCTTCCGAAGCGGCTGTCTGCGCGGCTTTCAGCGTTTCGGGGACAGGCGGCAGCAGCAGATCCAGCAGACGCTCTTCGGCGTTGCGTTCAGCCTTGTCTTCCACCTCTTCCAGCTTTTCTTCGCGCACCATTTCGATGGCGGTCTCCACAAGGTCGCGCACAATGGATTCCACATCGCGGCCAACGTAACCGACCTCGGTAAACTTGCTGGCTTCCACCTTCAGGAATGGCGAATTGGTTAACTTGGCTAACCTTCTGGCGATCTCGGTTTTGCCCACGCCGGTGGCGCCGATCATGATGATGTTCTTCGGCATGATCTCGTCGGCGATTTCTGGCGGCAGCTTTTGGCGGCGCTGACGATTGCGCAGCGCAATGGCCACGGCGCGCTTGGCCGCGTACTGGCCCACTACGTACTTGTCCAGCTCCGCAACGATCTCGCGCGGTGTCATCTCTTCAAGAGCGACGGCCTGGTCTTCTGCAACTCCGGGTAGATAAATCGCCATGGATACAAGAACTCCTGATTGCCGGTTTTAGCTTCCGGCAAAGCCTGCGCATGATTTTGGCGGAGCGCAAACGCCAAACCTGAGATGAAATGAGCTAAAAGCTAACAGCTAAAGGCCAATAGCTACAACTCCTCCACGGCAATGTGGTCGTTGGTGTAGATGCAGATTTCGGCTGCGATCTTCATGCTCTTCTCCACGATTTCGCGCGCGGAAAGCTGCGTGTTTTCGAGCAGCGCCTGTGCCGCGGCCTGTGCGAACGATCCGCCGGAGCCGATGGTCATGATTGCGCCGTCGGATGCCTGGTCGGGTTCGATTACGTCGCCGTTGCCGCCTAGCAGGTACATGTGTTCCTTGTCGGCGACGAGCAGCAGAGCTTCAAGCTGACGCAGCAGCTTGTCGGTGCGCCAGTCCTTGGCGAGTTCCACGGCGGCACGCGGCAGGTTGCCCGCAAACTGTTCCAGCTTGCCCTCGAAGCGCGAGAACAGCGAAAAGGCGTCGGCGGTGGAGCCGGCAAAGCCCGCCAGAACCTTGTCCTGATAGAGTCGGCGCAGCTTCTTCGCACCGGATTTCATCACGGCCGAGCCGAGTGTCACCTGTCCGTCGGCGGCCATTACGACCGATCCGTTGCGCTGCACGCAGAGCACGGTGGTGGAACGGATACGGCGTCCGTCGGCGGTGTCGTAAGGATGGGCCACGGGGTTTGGTCTCATGCGCGGGGTGCGTAAAGACAGCTCGGAACGAGTGCCGGAGAAGTGTTGCATCTTCAGAAAAGTATACGCGCTTCGCAGGTAAAACCGCTGATCCTGCTACACAGCTGCTCTTCTTTATAGAACACGGAGCGCACAGCGAGCCTCTTCGGAAACAGGGCGCGCTCCATGCTCATTTCCACAGGAGTAGAGTTCGCAGCAACCACAATGCAGCTAAAAGCCAAGGGGCAAAAGCTCAACTCAGGCCACGGGATTGGCTTCGCCGCGGGTGACACGGCGGGCCAGCGTCATCAGCACACCGACCAGCAGCAGCGCGGCAAAGTACATGTAGCTTTGCAGGATGTTCCATCCGTGAAAGTCTGCCAGCCGATTAAACGCCAGCCATGCGTTCAGCGTGAACAGCGCCGCAACGCCGAGCAGCCAGGGTCGGCGCTCCTGCCAGCATCCATAGGCAAACCACACCCATGCGAAGACTCCAGCGACGATGCCGTAATGGTGTTCCCACGCCATGGGCGAAGCCGCGACCGACACAATGCCCATAGCGGCCAGGTCAGCCGTGGAGGCGCGCAGCTTGCCCCAGGGAAACAGCAGTACCGCCGCCATCAGCAGGAGTGCCGTGCTTACAGTGACGACGTATACCCAGCGAATGTAGGGCGTGTAGAGCAGAGGTGTGTAGCCAAGGTTCTCGCCGTTGCCGATCATGCGGTTCAGCGTGCCGAACATGCTCTGGTTGCCATAGTGCGATTGCGCCTTGCGGCTAAGGCTGGAGAGCACATGCAGGTAGTCAAGGTTGTTGTGCCATCCGAAGATCGCGATGGATACCAGCAGTAACACCGCAGCGGTGGCAAGGAATGCGAACGTGGCATTCCAGCGGCGGCGTACCGCCATCCAGATGAGCAACAGGCCGTACTGCGGCTTTACGAACGCCAGCAGTGCGCCTACGATGCCTCCAGCCGCTTCTCTGCCCTCGGACCAGAAGTAGAGCAGCAGAGCGAACTCAAATGAAAGATAGGTCTGCGCGTTACCCAGCGAATACCCCTTGAGCAGCGGATAGCAGAAGACCACCGCAAGCACCACGGCAAGGACGGTCTGCCAGTGCATGCGCACACCGCGCGCTTTCATGTAGCGATATCCCATTGCCAGCGCCACTGTCGCCACTCCCACCAGCGCCAGCCACGAGGTGATGGCCAGAAAACGCAGCATGGCCGGATCGCTCATACCGAGTTTTTTCAGCGCCCACAGCGGCACAATGCTGGCCAGCGAATAAATCAGCGTGTCGTAGAGCGGCGCGTAATAGATGGGCAGCGTGGGGTGTTGCAGGTAGTAGTTCACCGACTGCATCATGGGCAGCCATGAGTCGGTCCACGTGTGCAATGTGACGAAGTCGCGAAAGATGCCGCTGATGGTGCCCGGATTCCCCAGCCCGCACAGTTTGAACAGAACCCGTGGAACGAAGTTGGAAAACAGCAGACTGCCCAGCACAAAGAGCAAAAGTCGTGTGCCGTGTGCGGGGTCCTTTGTCTCCGGGGCCATTGGGTTCAGTACAACATAAAAAGGGCGTGTCTCGGCTGTGTCGAGATGTTTTGTTCAGGTCGTTGAGAAGATGCTCGTTTTTCGTCTGTTTTGATACGACCTAGCTTTCAGGCTGGTCTTTCCGTGCTGCACCGGTGTAGTGCGTAGGCATGGAAGATGCGGGGCCGTGCGGGCCGCGGTCGCGCTGCAGGATACGCCGCCGGCAGTAGCTGCATCGCCAAGGGTAAAAGCCGAAAACAGGGTAGACGCTGTATTCCAGAAACCCGCGCCGAACGCTTCTGTACAGTTTGCCGCGTTTGCACTTTTTGCAGGGCGGAGCCGACATCTTTTGAGCACATCCTTTTGCCGGGAATTGGCTCCCGGCTATGCAAGGCATTGAGATTGTAGGAGGGTGCAGGTGATCATCGGAAGCTTCTGCCGCAGCTTCATGCAATGAACAAGGGAACCTGATAGACCCAACAAACCCACCATAACTCAAACAGTGAACTTTTCATAAAAATAAAAAAATCCTGCCGGGTCTCCGACAGGACTTTTTATGGACAGGTCTTTGTCTGCTGTTACTTGACGTACGCAGGTGCGGGCGGGTTGCGCTTGTAGAACTGCACCTGGTGCCAGTAGGGGTAGGGCAAAGGACGCTTGCTGGCTTCGTCAAGCTTTGCCACCTGCTCTTCGGTGAGCACAAAGCTGACAGCGGCAAGATTGGCCTTGAGCTGTTCGGCGTTGCGCGCGCCGATCACCAGGCTGGAGACGGTGGGTTTGCGCAGCAGCCAGTTCAGTGCCACCTGCGGCACCGTTTTGCCGGTTTCGGCGGCAACAGCGTCCAGCGCATCCATCACGGTGTACAGGTATTCGTCTTCGATCTCGGGACCACCGGTGGTGCCTTCCTTGGCGCGTGTTCCGGCAACGGGCGGCTGTCCGCGACGCACCTTGCCGGTGAGTCGGCCCCAACCGAGCGGGCTCCACACCAGCGCGCCCACGCCCTCGGAGTAGCCCAGCTGCATGAGTTCGTGCTCGTAGTCGCGGCCTACCAGCGAGTAGTACACCTGCTGCGCAACGTATCTCGACCAGCCGAATTGCTTGCTCACGTCGAGCGATTTCTGCAAATGCCAGCCGGAAAAGTTGGAACAGGCAATGTAGCGCACCTTGCCCGCCTGCACAAAGTCGTTCAGCGTGCTCAGCGTCTCTTCGATGGGGGTCAGCGCGTCGAAGGCATGCATGTGGTAGACATCGATGTAGTCCGTCTGCAAACGCTTGAGGCTGCCGTGCAACTGCTGGGTCAGGTGGTAGCGGGAGGAGCCGCGGTCGTTCGGCCCGTTGCCGAAGGAGAAGGTTGCCTTGGTGCTGAGCAGTACCGATTCACGCGGCAGATGCTTGATCGCCGCGCCGAGAATCTCCTCTGAGCGCCCCTCGGAATACACATCGGCCGTGTCGAAAAAGTTCACCCCGGCTTCCATGCACTGGTCGATCAGTTGTCGCGCCTCGTCCACATCGGTGGAGCCCCACGCCTTGAAGAATTCGTTTGTGCCACCGAAGGTTCCTGTGCCGTAGCAGAGCACAGGCACCTGTAAACCGCTTTTGCCTAACTGTCGAAATTCCATGTGTTGTTTGGATGCAGCGGGCAGGTCGCAGGAAGCAGACGAACCAAAGACTTTAACCGAAAAAGAAACTTCGAAACGTGAACCCCACCAGAAACTAGAAACCAGAAACCAGAAATTCCAAAGCCTGCGACACAAGCTCATTCCCGAAGCCTTGTAGCCAGTGAATGCGCTCATCGCGGCGGAACCATGTGTCCTGGCGCTTGGCGTAGTTGCGGTGGCCGGTCTGAGTTTTTTCCATGGCTTCGGACTCTGTCATGCTGCCATGTAAAACAGCCTGCGCCTGTGCGTAACCAAGCGAGTGCAGCGTGCGACAATCCGTGCCGTACTTCGCAACAAGCCCACGCGTCTCTTCCACCAGTCCATCGGCAAACATCTGTGCGCAGCGTGCGTTGATGCGTCGGTAGAGCGCGGCACGATCCGGTGCAAGGCCGATCTGCACCACGCGAAAGCCGGTGAGCGGCTGCGGTGTGTGGGACTGCCACGCATCGCTGATGGGCTGGCCTGCGAGCACGGAGATCTCAATTGCGCGGATGAGTTTCGGCACGTCGTTGGTGTGAATGCGCGCAGCAGCCTCGGCGTCCAGCCGGTAGAGCGAGCGCGTGAGCACCGCTGGGCCGTGGCGCTCCACGGCAAGGCGCAGGCGGTTGCGCAGGGCCTCGTCGCGCTGCGGCATGGGGCTGAAGCCGTCGAGCAACGCACGCAGGTAAAGTCCTGTACCACCGGCCACGATGGGTGTGCGCCCACGTGCGGCAATCTCGCGGACAGCTTCGCGTGCAGCCCGGCCATAATCGCCCGCGGTGTATTCAACGCTTGGTGGTACCACGTCGATCATGTGGTGAGGTACGCGAGCGCGTTCCTCGCGCGATGGCTTGGCCGTGCCGAGTTCCATCTCGCGGTAGATGGCAACGGAGTCGCAGGAGACGATCTCGCCGTTAAGATGCTCGGCCAGTTCCAGCGAGAGCGCTGTCTTCCCGCTGCCGGTGGGACCAACAATAACGGCAAGCAACGGCTCAGCAGAATTGCGGTTCGGATGAGTGAGCACCGAAGCGTGGCCCGGTTCTGCGGTCACGGATGCCACCATCCCGCCGGCAGCATATTGCCGTAATGCGCACGCAGCAGGATCACCAGCAACACCAGCACGGCAAGCACAATCGCCGCACGCGATTGCTGGCGTTTCAACTCGCGCATGTTTTCCGGGTTGGAGTCGTCGAAGTTCCGCATCGATCTTCTTCCAGCATAAGCATTGTGGCCTGGATGCATAAGCTCGCAAGGAAAAATCCATTGTCGTCGCCATGGTTTTCTGTTGCGTGTGTTTTTACAGAAAAGATACGGCCGATTGTCACCAGCGCCATTCCCTCTGCGGTACGGCGGAATTTTGTCGGTAAGGAACCTTCATAGCAGACAGGAATTCTTACCGCACTGTGTTAGGCTGAAAACCGAAACCGGCGAGTGGGGCCGCACAATGGCGGCGTATTCCCGCCCTGCTGAACTCAGGCATTTAAGAACCGGGAGAGCGCGCAGCGTCCTGCCAACCAGAGGAAAGCCGCAACCGCCATGAGTAGTCCAACTTCGGGCAGCGCCTACGACCTGATCGTGATTGGTTCCGGACCTGCCGGACAACGTGCCGCCATCTATGGAGCCAAGCTAGGTAAACGTGTCGCGCTGGTAGAGATGCGCGAGGTTGTGGGCGGTGCCTGCATCAACACGGGAACCATTCCATCCAAGACCATGCGCGAGGCGGTGCTGCACCTCTCGGGCTACAACTACCGCTCCATCTACGGCATGAACTACCGGGTGAAGGAGCGCATCACGATGGCCGATCTGGCCTTCCGTGTGCAGCACGTCATCAAGACCGAGATCGACGTCACCGAGGCGCAGCTCTCGCGCAACAACATCGAGATGTTGACCGGTACGGCTTCGTTCGAAGATTCGACGCACCTGCGCGTGACCAATTCGCGCGGATCAACGGTCTACGAGGCGGAGCATATCATCATCGCTACGGGCACCAAGCCCGCCTCCAGCGACAAGGTGCCGATCAACGGCTCCACTATCATCAACAGCGACCTGGTGCTCGACCTGAAGCAGTTACCCAAGACGATGATCGTGGTGGGTGGCGGCGTGATCGGTGTGGAATACACCTGCATGTTCGCCGCGCTCGGCATCCGCGTGACTCTGATTGAACGCCGTCCGCGCCTGCTGGAGTTTGCCGATCAGGAGATCGTCGAAGCTCTGAGCTATCACCTGCGTGACAGCCGCGTGACCATGCGGTTGAACGAAGAGGTGGAGTCGGTCGAAGAGAACGAAGATGGCACCGTGATTGCCAACCTCGAATCGCGCAAAAAGGTGCAGGGCGATGCTCTGCTCTACGCTGTGGGGCGCCAGGGCAACGTGGAAGAGCTTCAGTTGCAGAATATCGGCGTTGAGGCGGATTCACGCGGCCGCATCCCTGTGGACAAGGACTACCGGACGAAGTGCTCGAATGTGTTTGCGGTGGGCGACGTCATCGGATTCCCGTCGCTGGCTTCGGTGTCGATGGAGCAGGGCCGCATCGCCGGTGCGCGTGCGTTCGGCGACGAGAGCATCCTGTCGAACCCAAGCTTCTATCCCTATGGCATCTGGACGATTCCCGAGATCAGCTTCCTCGGCAAGACCGAGGAGCAGCTCACGGAAGAGGACGTGCCCTACGAAGTAGGCGTGGCCTACTATCGCGAGATTGCACGCGGGCAGATTCGCGGCGATACGACGGGCCGCCTCAAACTGATCTTCCACCGCGAAAACAAGTCGATCCTCGGCGTACACGTCATCGGTGAAGGTGCCAGCGAACTGCTGCACGTAGGTCAGGCCGTAATGGCCCTGGGCGGCACCGTGGATTACTTTGTGGAAACGGTCTTCAACTACCCCACGCTGGCCGAATGCTACAAGGTGGCCGCATTTAACGGACTGAATCGCCTCCGCCGCGGTGACTAGATCGCATCGATCTACGGGTTTGAGAAACCGGCTGTTTTTCTCAGGTTTCAAGGGGCCCGGCTTTAGCCGTGTCGTTCCGTGTCGATTCATCTTCTGTGTTTTCTCTCCCACCTTGCTAAAGCGAGGTGGGAGAGAAAATAAATGTGCCGACTGAAGGCTCTCCTTCGGAAAGCCAGAGCCGGTCCTGGGTCTCTACGTACAACGAGAACCCACGCAGATGTGCAACACTGCTTTCGTGGCCCATCCAGCGCGAACACGAAAGCCTCCGTACAACGGCGAAGAAGCCGTTACCGCTCTTGCTGCTGTCGATGCAAAGCTGGCGAAGCTGATCGCAAAATCTGGCCCGCTGCGACTGCGCATTGCCGCGGCGCAAAGCCCGTTTGAAGCGCTGGTGGAAGCCATCGTCTACCAGCAATTGCACGGCAAGGCGGCGGCTACGATTCACGCGCGCATGATCGCCAGCTTTGAAGAAGTGTGTGGACTGGGTGTACATCCAACGCCGCAGGATCTGCTCGATTGCCCCACACCGCAACTGCGCGCCGCAGGACTTTCCGCGAACAAGACGCTCGCCTTGCGCGATCTTGCCGCGAAAACACTGGACGGCACCGTACCGTCGTTGCAGAAGATTCGCCGCATGAGCGATGAAGCCATCATCGAACACCTGACACAGGTGCGCGGCATCGGCAAATGGACCGTGGAGATGATGCTGATCTTCCGGCTGGGCCGCGCGGATATATTGCCGGTGGACGACTACGGCGTGCGCAAGGGATTCGCGCTGACCTTCGGCAAACTCAAACCCAACGACAAGGTCACACCGGCAGATTTACCCAAACCCGCAGAGATGCTGCGCCGCGCAGAAAAGTGGCGCCCGTGGCGGTCGGTGGCCAGCTGGTACCTGTGGCGCGCCTGCGATCTGGCCAAACCCGAAGCCGCGGTAAAGCAGCCGGAGTAACCGGATGCCCTTCCAAACTATCGCTGATACGCCTCAGGCTTTAGCTGTATCCGTGCCGTGTTTCTTGCGGTAGTCGCCCAGAAATTTAGCGATGCGGCCGATAGCTTCACGCAGATCCTGCTCGTGCGGCAAGAACACAATGCGGAAGTGGTCGGGAGTGGGCCAGTTAAAGCCGGTTCCCTGCACCAGCATCACACGCGTGGCTTCCAGCAGTTGCATGAAAAAATGCCGGTCGTCCTCAATGGGATACACCTTCGGATCGAGCCGTGGAAACATGTACAGCGAGGCCTGCGGTTTCACGCAGGTCACACCGGGAATGGCGGTGATCAGCTCATAGGCCAGGTCACGCTGACGGCATAACCGGCCGCCCTCACGCACCAGTTCGTGGATGCTCTGGTATCCGCCCAGCGCCGTCTGGATCGCCCACTGGCCCGGTACATTGGCGCACAGCTTCATGTTAGCCAGCATGTCGAGACCCTCGATATAGTCACGTGCGGCACGTTTGTCGCCGGTAACCACCATCCATCCCGCACGATAGCCGCAGGCGCGATAGCTCTTCGAGAGCGAATTGAAGGTCAGCGTCAGCACGTCGGTGGACAAACTCGCCATCGCGGTGTGGCGATTGCCGTCGTACAGCACCTTGTCGTACACCTCATCGCTCAGGATTACCAGCCCATGCTCGCGTGCAATGGCGACGATCTCGCGCAGCACCTGATCGGGATACAGGACGCCGGTCGGATTATTCGGATTGATGACCACAATGCCCTTGGTGCGCGGCGTGATCTTCGAGCGAATGTCGTCAAGGTCGGGAATCCAGCCTTTGTTCTCATCGCACAGATAATGCACCGGCGTACCGCCCGACAGGCTGGTCACCGCCGTCCATAGCGGATAGTCGGGCGCGGGCACCAGCAGTTCATCGCCGTCTTCGAGCAGCGCGTTGGTCGCCATTGCAATCAGGTCCGACGCGCCATTGCCCAGGTAGATATCTTCGAGCGTTACGCCCTGCACACCCTGCGTCTGGGTGTAGTGCATGATCGCCTTGCGCGCGGCAAAGATGCCCTTGCTCTCCGAATAGCCCGCCGAATCGGGCAGGTTGCGGATCATGTCGCGCTGGATTTCTTCAGGAGCCTCAAAGCCGAACACGGCCAGGTTGCCGATATTCAGCTTGATGAGCTTCTGGCCTTCGTCCTCCATCTGCCGCGCGCGATCCATGATGGGACCGCGAATGTCATACAGAACGTGGGACAGCTTGCTCGATTTGTGAATAGTTTTCATGGGCGCGATCTTCGATAGCAATAGCTTGCCTGATGGTGTAGCAGTTAGTGTAGCGCGATCCATAGGATGAGACTGGTTTTTCCTGTAGATCACAGTGACATCGCTCGCGATCTCGAAAGCAGAAAAGCTTTATGTGAATGAGATTTGCATCAAGAGGAGGCCGTTTTTGCCCCATCTGAGGGAAAACCGTCTAAACTGCTGGAAGACAAGGGTTTTTACATGACATTTCTGCTGCTGATCGCGCGCATGTTCATTGATACTTTCGGCATTACCAAACCCGGCCCCGAGGGCGAGCGGCGCGCCGCTTACTTCATCGGCATTCTGCTGGCGCTGATTGTGCTGGTTATGTTCGCGGCCCTGATCGCCTTTCTGAAGATTCGTTAAACTGCTCTATGCGTAGAAAACCGCTGCAAGCATGCAGCGGTTTTCGTTTTGCTGTTTCACCCTTTCAAGCGCTATTTATCTACGGGTGCGGGTTGTGTTGCGGGCGCGGGCTGCGTGGGATATTTCTTCTGCATCTCGGCCATGAACTGCTGGAAGGTTTCGCGCATCTTCGGCTGCATTTCTACAACCTGCTGTTGCGTAATGGCCTGCGATTTTTGAATCAACTCAGGCTGTTTGGCGATCATCGTCTGCCCAGCATCGGAACGATAAAACGCAAGCAGCGCATCCACGGTGGGCTCGTCGTAGGTGGCTGCGTATATGTCGATAAACTTCGGCTCCAGTTTGTTCCAGTCGAGCGATTCGCGCGAGATGGCTGTCATCTTCTCCAGAAACGCATCGAAATCTTTTTGCTGTTCAGGCGTTATCTTGAGATTCGGAAACAGCCCCGGCAGCATCTTTTTCACCTGCTGCGACTGCATATCCACAAGCGCGTTGGTGTTCTTTTGCATGTGTAGAAGCGTAAATAACTGGTCGATCTTTACACGTTTCGACGCATCGTCAGCGTGCGCGGGAACGATAAGCAGAATGGCGAGCGATGCAGTTACAAAGAAGCCGGTGATTCGAGACATTCGTTTTCTCCTGGGGGATCGTAAGGCGGTGTTTGTGCAACGACATAACAACAAAGCTAAAGCCATACGGTAGCACTGCGATGAAAGAAGAAAGCAGCGAGAGCCCTGCCATATTGCGAAACAATCCCCGTGCCGTCATTTGTTGTCGAGCGGTTTGCGGGCGAAGTAGTAGAGCGCGAAGCTGAGCAATGCGAACATCAGGATCGCAACCGGGTCGTGGTGCAGCGGATTGGTTTCGCTGAAGCGCGGCAGCAACCAGTGGCCTTCATTGCTTTCGCTTACGCCTTCAAGCAGGCGCACAATCACGCCCATGAGTCCCATGATGCCGCCAGCGGCAATCAAACCCGAAGCGAAGAGTGAGCCGGGACTGATCTCGTCGTTCTCCAGATCGGTGAGCGGTTCGTTGCCGGTTACAGCAGCTTCGAGTTCGTCGCGCGTGGGCTGCGGTGTGAGAGGTGTACCGTCGGCGCTGTAAGTAATGACAACATTAGCATCAGGATGCGCTGCAGCAAGTGTTGCTGCAGCGATCTCAGCGCGCTTCAATCGGTCGCGTTCGCGGGCTTTGGTAACAGCAGCATCAGCCATCCATCGGATCGCTCCGCCGCAGAAAATAGCCAGCGTCGTAGCGATGGAAAGATAGGCACCCACGGCCAGTGTGAGCGAGCGCACACCGGCAAGCTCCACCGCCAGCACCAGCGCCACGCCTAGCAGCACCAGTGACCACGGCAGTCTGTGGCTGAGGATGCCGTTGATCACGGTGGCCATCAGGCGTCCCTGCGGCGCAGCGGCTTTTTCACTGCCAATGCCCTGCACCCACTGGATTTCTACCCTGCCGGTAGCACGATCGACGAGGTACTTGCCGTCTTCCAGCTGGGGTGAGCCGATGGCGTTGATCAGTTCGTAGCGGGTGGCATCGTTCAACTCTTCGCGAGGCTTGCCGCTGTCGGTGATGGCGATATGCGGGCGCGGAAAGGCACCCTTGTCCTGCAAGCCTTCAGGAAGCGATTGCAGGTTCACGGTCATGGGCACAGGCATGTGGTGGAAGCTCTCCAGAGCCTTGTTCATGCCGCTGAGCGTAAGCCCGATGACAAAGGTCGAAACCACCACGCCGATCATCACTGCAAGCTGCGTCTTCCACGGCGTGGCGCCGATCAGGAAGCCGGTCTTCAGGTCCTGCGCCGTATCGCCCGCGTTCGATGCGGCGATGCACACCACGCCGCCCACAGTAATGGCCAGCGCGCCAAAGGCCGGAGCGGTCCATCCCTGTACGAGGAAGATAGCTGCGGTAGCCATCAGCGTGGCAATGGTCATGCCGCTGACCGGCGATGCCGACGACCCTACAATGCCCACGATGCGAGCGCTGACCGTAACGAAGAGGAATCCAAAGACCACGATCAGCAGCGACGCGGCCAGGTTGGCCCATAGGCCCACCTGCGCTCCCGGTACCGGTTTGAAGTAAAGGAACGCCCACATGATGAGAATCAGCAGAGCCGATCCGCCGTAGACGAAACTGTTGGGTAAGTCATTTGAAGTGCGGAACTTCTGCTCGGGCTGGCCATTGGCGGCTTTGCGTGCTTTTAGCGAACCCATTAGCGCTCCGAAGATGGTGGGCAGCGTGCGGAGCAGTGTGAGGCATCCGGCGGCAGCCACGGCTCCCGCACCCATGGGACGGATGTAGGTGCGCCACAGGTCGCTGGGACTCATGTCGCTGATGGGCACGGTGCCGGGATAGAGCGGGTGTTGCAGGTGCGAACCAAAGAAGTAAATGGCCGGCATGAGCACAAGCCAGGAGAAAACTCCTCCGGCGAGCATCACGCCGGAAATACGCAGCCCGATGATGTAGCCCACGCCGAGATATTCGGGTGTGGCGTCGGCGCGGATGGAACCGCCCCTGAGCAGGTGCTGTGGGCCGATGTCGAAGTCTTTTGTTGGAGTTGCAGGCCACAAGCCGAACAGATTCTCGTTCTGGAACAGGGTGTAGAGCGACCCTAGACCCATGCCGAGGAAGATGCGCGAGGCGAATGATCCGCCACGCTCTCCGGCGATGAGAACGTCGGCGCAGGCAGTGCCTTCGGGATAGAGGAGGGTGCCGTGCTCCTCGACGATGAGCTGTCGGCGCAGCGGAATCATGAAGAGAACGCCGATCCATCCACCGAAAAGAGCGAGGGCGAAGATGCGTGCATATTCGAGGTCAAACCCAAGAAAAATAAGGGCCGGTAGGGTAAAGATGACGCCGGAAGCGATGGATTGCCCGGCATTTCCGGTGGTCTGGACGATGTTGTTTTCCAGGATCGACGACCTGCCCAGAACCCGCAGGATGGAGATGGAGAGTACCGAGATGGGGATGGAGGCTGCGACCGTAAGCCCTGCTTTTAGTCCGACATAGACGGTTACCGCGCCGAACAGGACGCCGAACAGAGCGCCGATGAGGATGGCGCGGAAGGTGAGTTCGGGACGGGACTCTTCAGCGGGGACAAAGGGCTTAAAAGCAGTGGGGGAAGACGGCGTGCTGGTCGTAGCCATGCGGTAACTCCTGGCAAAAATGCATGCAAAACGTTCTCAAAAATACACTATTCCGCCAGGATAAAGGGTACTTTTTGCGCATTTTTGTCTGGATTGTGGGGTATGTTTTGGCGAGTGGTGCGGAACGGTGATTTTTTGGGGTAACCCACATCTCGATATAGCCGAGATGTGGGTACCCCGTTTTTGTGTGTTGGGGATGTGTCTTTTGTCTTGCCCCTGCAAAACCGGTCTGTGGATGCGCTAACGGCCGGTCATGGCGGCGATAGCTGCGGGGTAGCGGTCGCCTTCTACCGGTACTTTTTCAATAGCGGAGTGAATCTCCTGTAGGTCGCTGTCGGTGAGGTGTACGGAGGTTGCACCCATATTTTCTTCCAGCCGGTGCAGCCTGGTGGTGCCGGGGATGGGTACGATCCACGGCTTCTGGGCGAGCAGCCATGCCAGCGCAATCTGAGCAGGTGTGGCCTTCAGGTCGTTGGCGATGCGTTGCAGCGTGTCTGCGAATGCCTGGTTGGCGGCAAGGGCTTCGGGCTTAAAACGCGGCAACTGGCTGCGGAAGTCGTTGCTGGCGAAGCTGGTCTCCTTGTTCATGGCACCGGTAAGAAACCCTTTGCCCAGCGGACTGTAGGGCACAAAGCCAATGCCGAGTTCTTCCAGAGTGGGGATGACCTCCTTTTCCGGCTCGCGGTACCAGAGCGAGTATTCGCTTTGCAGAGCGGCCACAGGCTGCACGGCGTGGGCGCGGCGAATACTCTGCGCACTGGCTTCGGAAAGACCAAAAGCCTTGACCTTGCCCTCTGCGATGAGGTCCTTCACTGTGCCCGCAACATCTTCCATGGGCACGTCGGGGTCCACGCGATGCTGGTAGAGGAGGTCTATTGCATCGATGTTCAGGCGCTTCAGCGAAGCCTCTGCCACCTTGCGAATATGTTCCGGGCGGCTGTTCAACCCTGCCCATCCGGGCGAACCATCGTCCTTCATCTGGAAACCGAACTTGGTGGCGATAACTACTTTGTCGCGAACAGGTGAGAGTGCTTTGCCGACCAGAATTTCATTGGTGTAGGGGCCGTAGACCTCGGCGGTGTCAAAGAAGGTGACGCCCATATCCACGGCCTTGTGCATGAGGCCGATCATCTCGGCTTCGTCCTTCGGTGCGCCGTAGGAGAAACTCATGCCCATGCAGCCAAGTCCGAGTGCGGAAACTTTCAGGGGGCCAAGTGTGCGGGTTTCCATTGTGATGATGCTCCTGTTCTTGGGTTGGGATTGGCACTTAGGGTGTATCAAACTATACGTTTTGAAAGGGCCGGGGCCCTTCAAAACATGAGAGAAACAAACTTCTTCTCAAAGCTATATGTGGATACAACCTGAATCTGAGATCATGCTAGGTGTTTTTACTTATTTAATAAATGGTCTTTTATGGAATGAAGTTATAAATATATTGAATGAATCGGAATATGGCGGATGACCTGAATGGGCTGGCGGCGTTTCGTGCAGTGGCGGAAGAACGCAGCTTTACGCGCGCAGCGGCACGGCTTGGGGTTTCGCAGCCTGCGCTGAGTAACGCGATGCGTGTATTGGAGCAACGGCTGGGTGTGCAACTGCTGGCGCGCACCACGCGCAGTGTTTCACCAACCGCTGCGGGCGCGGAGGTCTTGCGCGAACTCACGCCGTCGCTGGAGCGCATTGAACGCTCGCTGATGGAGGTGCGCAAGAAACGGCGGCAACCTGCGGGACGTATTCGCATGGCCCTGTCGCGTTCAGCAGCGCAGCTTGTGTTGCTGCCGCGCATGATGCGGTTTTTACGCGAGTATCCCGAGGTGGTGCTGGACATTACGGTTTCAAATGATCCGGTGGACCTGGTTGCGGGTGAGTACGACTGCGGCATACAGATTGGAGAATTCATTCAGCGCGACATGATTGCAGTGCCAGTGAGCGAGGAGTTGCGACTGGCGGTGGTGGGTTCGCCTGCGTATCTGCAAAAACATCCGGCACCGAAGACGCCGCGCGATCTGAAAGACCACGCCTGTCTTGGATTCCGTTTTCGCAGCGGCATCTACCGCTGGGAGTTTGAAAAGGGGCGTCGCTCCATCACCTTTCATCCCCAGGGACCTCTTATCTTCGACGATCCCGGGCTGCTGCTTGAAGCTGTGGAAGCAGGTGCGGGATTGAGCGTGGGCATTGAACAGACAATGCGGAAAAAGATCGCTGCGGGCAAACTGGTGCAGGTGCTGGAGGATTGGTGTCCACAGTTTCCTGGATTCTTTTTGTACTATCCGAGCCGTAGAAATCAACCTGCGGCTTTGACGGCACTGGTGCGTTCTTTGCGCTTGAGTCGTTAGAGATTGGGAATGGCCAGACTCACCTCAGCGACTAAAGTCGCTTCTCTAAAGTCGGACTTTGCGGCACGGCTAAAGCCGTACCCTTACGATTCTTGCCTCATGGTTGTGAAGCAGCGAGTCAATATGGTTCTGGAACGGTTCTTGCTTAAGTGTGGCTTCTCACAAAACGAGATGGGGGCACCCTGTGTTCGCTGTATTTAAGTAGTTAGTTTTGTTAACTAACTTGTTTTGGTATCTCGAAAAAGAAAGCGGGCTGCAATTTGTACGCAGCCCGCTTTCTTTTTTGTAGTGCGCGTTTTTTTGTTTAACGGAGCCAGCCGTAGAGCGGGAACTTGTCTGCGAGTTCGCTTACCTGGCCGTGCAGTTGCTTGAGGCGGACTTCGTCGTTGCGGTGCTCCAGAGCTTCGCCAATCCATTTGGCGATCTGGCGCATCTCGTCTTCCTTCATGCCGCGCGTGGTGAGTGCGGGTGTGCCGAAACGCACGCCGGAGGGCTTCAACGGCGGGTTGGTGTCGTAGGGGATGGCGTTCTTGTTGACCGTGATGCCAGCCTTGCCGAGTGCCGCTTCGGCTTCAGAACCAAGGATGCCTTTGGCGAATACATCGACGAGCAGAAGGTGCGTGTCGGTGCCGCCGGAGATGATGCGGAAGCCCTCTGCGGCCAGCGCTTCGGCCAGTGCTTTTGCGTTGGAGACGGTCTGTGCGGCGTAGGTTTTGAACTCGGGCTGCAAGGCTTCCTTGAACGCCACGGCCTTGGCGGCTACGACGTGCATCAGCGGGCCGCCCTGCTGGCCGGGGAATACCGAACGATCAAGTGCCTGCGCAAACTCCTGCTTGCAGAGCACCATGCCCGCGCGCGGTCCGCGCAGGGTTTTGTGGGTTGTGGTGGTGACGATGTGCGCGTGCGGCACAGGCGAAGGATGTGCGCCGCCTGCAACGAGACCGGCGAAGTGAGCCATGTCCACCATGAGGTAAGCGCCGACTGAATCCGCGATGGCGCGCATGCGTGCGAAGTCCCAGATGCGCGGATAGGCAGAGCCGCCGCCCACAATCACCTTGGGCTGTTCTTTTTTTGCGAGTGCTTCGAGCTCGTCGTAATCGACGGTTTCGGTGTCCTTGCGAACCTGGTAGCCGACCACGCGATAGAGCTTGCCGCTGAAGTTGAGCTTGTGGCCGTGGGTGAGATGACCGCCGTGCGCGAGATCAAGACCTAGCACTGTGTCGCCGGGATTGATGAGCGTCATGTAGGCGGCTGCATTGGCCTGCGAGCCGGAGTGTGGCTGCACGTTGGCGTGCTCGGCTCCGAAGATCTGCCTGGCGCGGGTACGCGCAATCTCTTCAACCACGTCGGCATTTTCGCAACCACCGTAGTAACGCTTGCCGGGATAGCCTTCCGCGTACTTGTTGGTGAACACGGTTCCGGCGGCTTCGAGCACGGCACGCGAAACAAAGTTTTCCGATGCGATCATCTCCAGTCCGTCGTGCTGGCGAACGGCCTCCTGGGCAATCTGCGAGGCAATCTCCGGGTCTGAGGCGGCAAGGGTTGCCTCGAAGTCAATGGGCATGGTGGTTCCTTTCAAAACTTTTTCAGAGGGAGCCAGAGTGTTTCGAACTGACTCTTCCATTATCTACTGAGAGCGAATCAGGCTATGGACGGTACTGTTTGCCACTTCTCGTAACGTTTTAACCGCTATGTTTGCGGGTATTGGTAACAAGATTTTTAGTTACTAAAAATAGGCTAACACTTACCCTAATTTCCGCTGAATTCGCGCTTATCATGGAGCCAATTCAGAAACACACAAGCACGCGTATCGAATTCAGTTTTATAATGAATAATGAATAGATAGAACGTGCATACGGTTTCACTCTTGTATTTGTAGTTATGCGGTTGTTCTGTTGGTTTTCTTCATGCTCTACCTTTCGTCTGAGTGCACCTTTGTGCAACAAACAGAAAGCGTTGTTGAGCCCGTGAACATACTCTGATTCTGTTCGCATAAACGCGCGAATTTGTGGGCAACTTTCATCACTTATTCGTGTCAAACCCATAAGCTCAATAGAAAGAATTCAGGCCCAAAAGAGGCCACGAGAGGCAATATCCCCATGTCTGTATTCATACTCGCTGCTGGTACCGTTGTGGTACCGTGTGTCCTTGCTTTCTTCCTCATGCCGCAAGGAAGCTGCCGGAGGCTGTAAGTAACTCCTCCTAACCCAGTTCGATAAATGCAGTAATCAATAAAGACCAGAGCCTGTTTCGCTTTTGTAAACATCACAAAAGCGGAACAGGCTTCCTGGCGTTTATGGGAGATAAAGCAGGTTGGCTGGTTTCGTCAGAATAATTTGTAGAAGCTTTTCTGTTATGCGGCTTTATGACAGGCGATGCAATTTGCCTTGTTGTAAGTGGAAGCGTTCTCCGCGCCAGACTACGTCTTCTCCGGCGTAACTCCATGCCCAGAGCAGAAGGCCGAAGCAGTCGCGCAGGGGAAGGAGCCAGAGGTCGCGGAAGACCTGGCCGTCGCGCAGGACGCCGATGCCTGCGCTTAGCGCTACAGCCACGCGTGCCAGCAGCACCAGCGAGAGTAGTGTGAAGCTGGGCAGGGCAAAACCGCTGGCGATGACGTTGGCCAGCGCCCAGGGTAATGCGTAGCTGACGCAGAGGCCCAGATAGCCTAGACGGCGTGCATCGCGCACACCGCGCGCCCAGCGTAATTGATGCTCCCAGAAGTCGTGTAGATTGTACTGCGGCACAGCTGTTTCCACTGCCTGTGGCGACAGCACGACACGCATGCCCGCGGCGTGGATACGCACGCCGAGTTCATAATCGTCGGCCAGAAGATCGAGCAATGGTTCGAGGCCGCCGATGTGGTCGAGCGTGGTTCGATGCAATGCAAGCGTGCTGCCCAGTCCGAAACGAACACCGCGGTCGAGCATGCGCGCGGTGAGTACGCCCGGCAGAAAATCGGTGCTGATACCGAGCGATTCGAGTCTTGCCCAGAGTGTTGCATCCGGGGCGGTATGTCCGAGATACGGCGCTGTCACCAGACCGACGTTTGATTGAGCGAGGTCGGCGAGGATGCCGTTCAGGTATTCGGTGCGAACAACAATGTCCGCGTCGTTGATGACTAAAACTTCGCCCAGAGCATGCGGCAGCATCTGTAGCAGCGTGCTGACCTTGCCGTTGGTGCCGAGTCGTTGGGGGCAATCGACGGTGCGGATGTTGGCCTGGGGAAACTGCTCGCGCAGTTTCTCCACTTCGTGGAGAACGTCGGCGTCGTCGGGATCGGTGAGGCCGAGCAACAGTTCGTAGCGGCCTGCGTAAGTCTGTTCGCAGTGGCTGGCAAAGGCTCGTGAGCGGCCTGGGTCCCATCCTTTGATCGGTTTCAGAACGCTTACTGTCGGCAGCGCCTGCGGCAACGGAGCCAGCGGCTCGCGACGGAATGCGCGAATGGCAAAGACTGCGAGTAGCAGAAAAACTAATCCGGCCAGGGTAAGCAGCGTGGTTGCCAGTGAAATGGCTTCTGCGAGGGTCACTTGTTTAGTGTACCGAGTGGGTGGGTTGGATGCTTTTTTGAGGGAACAGGGAACAGGGAACAGTTTCTGGTTTGTGGTTCCTGAAAGACTGACCTCAGCGACTGAAGTCGCTTACCTGATTGAGGCTTATCGGCACGGCTTCAGCATTTCCCGCTAAGGCATGAAGCAAGCCACTCCTGTTTGCGCCGTTTTCTCTCAAAGAAAACGGCATGCGCTTATGGTTCTTGCCTTGTGATGAATCACTCAACAGCTAAGGGCTAACAGCTAAAGGCTTATTCGTAGCGCAGGGCTTCGATTGGGTTGAGGCTGGCGGCCTTCCATGCGGGATAGATGCCGAAGACGAGGCCGATGCTCAGCGAGACTACGAACGCTGCCAGTACCCATGCGCTGGAAAGCACGGAGGGCAGGAAGACGCCCATGACCAGCGCAATGATTGAGCCAAGCGAGATGCCTACGAATCCGCCCACAGCGCACAGCACCATGGCTTCCGTGGTGAATTGCAGCAGGATGGTGCGCTTTGTAGCGCCTATGGCTTTGCGCACACCGATCTCGCGTGTGCGTTCGGTGACGCTGACCAGCATGATGTTCATTACGCCCACACCGCCAACCATGAGGCCCACGCTGGAGAGAGCAAACATGAGCAGGAATAATCCGTTGGTAAGTTGTTCCCACAGGCGCGACAGAGAATCGGAACCGAAGATGACGAAGTTGTCGTCTTTTTCAACCGGCACCTTGCGGCGAATGCGCAGAACGTTGCGAATCTCTTCTTCGACCAACGGACGAAATTTTGCATCGTCGTACTTGACGGCAATCCAGTAATCCAGAATCTCTGGATGCAGGTTGTGGAAGGTGGAGAGCGGCATGAAGATGTAGCTGTCCTGCGGATTCTTGCCGGGCACAACGCCCTTCACTGCGTCCAGCGTGCCGATGACGATGGCGGTCATGCCGGGGACGGTGACTTCTTTGCCGATGGGGTCTTCGTCGGGAAAGAGAATGTTTGCCGTGTCTGCGCCGAGAAGGACAACCTTGGCGGCGCGCTCCTGTTCTGCCTGGGTAAAGAAGCGTCCTCGGGTGAGGTGCAGGTCTTCGACTTCGGGTGCGGTGAAGTTTTCGCCGCCGAGGCCGACGCTGTCCTGCTTGTGGTGTGCGGATTTTGCGCTGGCCATGCCTGCTCCGCCGCCACCGAATTGAAAGTCCGCGTAACGCAGGCTGGCGTTGGCGGCTACGACGTGTGGCAGGCCTTGCAGGCTCATCATGTCGTCATAGGTAAGCTGCTTGCGCGAGAGCTCTTCCATGGTGGGCCGTTTGCCGAAGACCTCAAAACGGAAGACGAACAATGTGTTTGAACCAAGCTGCGAGATGACTCCGTTTACCTTCTGGTTGAGGCCGTTGATCATCGACGACATGATGATGACGGTGAGTACGCCGATCACAATGCCAAGCACCGTAAGGCCGCTGCGCAGCTTGTTAGCACGCAACTGGTCGAGCGAGATGAGTATGGTTTCTTTGGTGTCTGCAAGGCGCATCAGTCAGCCCTCAACGCGGTGATGGGATCGAGCATGGCGGCTTTGCGTGCGGGATACACCCCGAAGAAGATGCCGACCGCGCTGGATACGAACAGGCCCACGATAACGCTCCACCATGCGATGGCCATGGGGAAGCCCGCGACGGCGGAGATGGCGAAACCGACACCTGCGCCAGCCATTACGCCGAGTATGCCGCCTGCGGTGGCCATGAGTCCGCTCTCGATGACGAACTGAAGGAGTACATCGCGACGGCGTGCGCCGAGTGCTTTGCGCACGCCGATTTCGCGTGTACGTTCGGTGACGCTGACGAGCATGATGTTCATGATGACGATGCCGCCGACGACCAGCGAAATTGCCGCGACCGGAATGGCAATCGCTCCGAAGAGAGTGGTGACGGTGTGGACCAGTTCGAGGAAGGAGTTGTTCAGTTCGAGTGAGAAGCTGTCGTCTTCGCCGAGGCGGTCGTGGCGGAAAGAACGCAGCAGTGTGCGTACCTCTTCCGAGGTTTCTTCGAGCGGCGCGCCGGTGCCGGGCGCTTTGGTGTAGATAGTCATGCCGCGGTTAGTGCCGTAGAAATGCTGCACCACGGTGAAGGGGAGGATCACATAGTTGTCCTGGCTGCTACCCAGGGCTTTGCCCTGCTTTTCGCCGAGGCCGATGATGGTATAGGGCATGCCGTCGACAGTGATGATTTTGCCGATGGGGTCTTCACCCTTCAAGAGATTTTCCTGGATGTCGCTGCCGACGACGGCGACCGGAGAGGCGCGCTCGTCTTCCGGCGCGGTGAACATGCGACCTTCCACGATGTTGATGTTGCTGATGTCGGGCATGTTCGGCGTCCATCCGCGAACGGTGACGCTGGTGCTGTTCTCGTTGGCGTAGCGGACGGCGTTCGAAGAGACGCTTTCGGACGCGCCGACCTCCTTGCAGAGCTTGCAGTTGTCGCGAACGTAGCGATAGACGTCGACGGTGAGGTCGCGGCGCTTCTGGTACTTCTGATAGTCGGAATAGCTGGTGATGAGCGCGGGCATCTTGCTCACGGTGAAGACGTCGGAGCCGTAGCGGTTCAGCTTCTGGTCAACGTAGGCGTTGGCTCCGTTGACCAGCGTGACCACGGTGATGACGGCGGCAACGCCAATGACCACGCCAAGCAGCGTGAGAACCGTGCGCAATTTGTTTGCCCAAAGCGATTGCAGCGCCAGCTTCAGCGCCTCAGTCCAGTGCATAATTCACCTGTGTCACCAGCGTAATCTATCGAAGAATCTTTGCCGCATGGTGGATTTGTTGTGCATCCAATACAACTGATGCGATTTTTGAAGCCTGCCGTTCAGCAGAGCGGCATTTTCCTGAACCCTGTTGCCACCGAAGTGGGAGCGACGCGGCATCTACCCAGGGTTCTTATGCGTTTGTTCACCGGCAAGGAAGAGCGTGTGCCGCGTTCGCCGCTGGGTCCGTTTTGTACGGATGTGAGTGCATTCACACAACCCCCGGCTTCGGGTCTGCGCATTACCTGGTTCGGTCACTCGTCGTTGCTGGTGGAGATGGACGGCACCACGCTGCTAATCGACCCGCTGTTCTCCGAGCGCGCTTCGATGGTGCAGTGGGCCGGACCCAAACGATTTTTCCCTCCCCCGATTGCCATGGCAGAACTGCCATGGCTGGATGCGGTGCTGCTGACGCACGACCACTATGACCATCTGGACAAAGACGCCGTGCTGCTTTTACAGGAACGCACGCCGCTGTTTGTTTGTTCCATGGGTGTGGGCGATCTGCTGCGAAAGTGGGGCGTTTCTGCCGCGAAGATTCACCAGATGCAGTGGATGGATAGCTTCACGGTGCCGTCGGCTTCGGATACGCCGCTGACATTGACTGCCCTGCCCGCTCGCCACTTTTCGGGGCGTGGATTCAAACGTTATGGCACGTTGTGGTCTTCGTTTGTACTGCGTACGGAACGGCATAACCTGTATCACGGCGCGGATTCGGGTTATTGGGAGGGTTATCGCGAGATCGGCGAGATGTATGGGCCTTTCGATCTGGCGATGCTGGAAATTGGTGCGTTCGATCCTTTGTGGAACGAGATTCACCTGGGGCCAGACAACGCGATGCAGGCCGCAGTCGATCTGCAAACGCGCGTGTTGATGCCGATTCACTGGGGGCTGTTCAGCCTGGCGTTTCATGCGTGGTACGAACCGCCGGAACGCATTGTGGAACTGGCGCAGAAGACGGGTATGCCGTTGTGGATGCCGGAACCTGGGGTGCCTTCGGAGTTTTCTGGCGAGGCGAGGAATTCGCTGTGGTGGCGCAGGTATCTTGCGGCGGAACAGATACGCGTGGAGATGGAAGAGGTTTTGGAGCGATAGGGTATTTACCCTTGGCTTTTCATTTTCTGGTCTTCTGCTTTGCCCATGTCGTTGAAGTTTCGGGTTGAAGGGATGCTGGTTTCTCGCGAGTGTTCCCTCAGCGGCTGAAGCCGCTTCCTACACCCGATTTTCGTTGAAGCAAAAAGCAAAGAGGGGCTCTTGAAGTGAGAGCGCCTCTTTGTTGTATGTCTTATTGTTCTTTACTTCGTTGTTGTCGTTTCGCTATTTGGTTTGTTGTTTGAGTTTGGGTGGACTCCGAATTGTTTAGGAGTACTTCATCCAGCGCAGGATTTCCGGCAGGTTGGGCTTCTTGCCGTACATGAGGATGCCCACGCGATAGATGCGGCTGGCGATCCAGATGACCGCGTAGATCGCGACCATCATCAGCACGATGGAGATGGCAATTTCATACCACGGCACCGGCGATACCGAGATGCGCATGTACATGAGCAGCGGCGAGAAGAACGGCACAATGGAGAGAATGCGCGACCATACGTTCTGCGGTGCATTCAATACCAGGGGCAATGTGACCATGCAGAAGGCCAGCGGCATGACGAGGAACATATTGAGCTGTTGCAGCTCCTGTTCGGAGTTGGTCATGGCGCCGAGTGCCGCGGCGATGGACGAATAGAGCAGGTAGCCGAGCAGGAAGTAGATGATGAAGAACACCACCTGCTGCGCGGAGATGGAGATGTGTGTGCCGCCGCCGAGCAGGTGCGTCATCAGCGGTGTTGCAGTAAGGATGACCGCTGCAAGCATCCACAGGCTGACCTGTGTGAGTCCGACAGAACCTACGCCGATGACCTTGCCCGCCATCATCTCGCTGGGCTTCACCGTCGCAAGCATGACCTCGAAGACGCGCGAGGTTTTTTCTTCGATGATGGAGCGCGCCACGTTCATGCCGTAGAGCATGATGACCATGTACATGAGGAAGAACAGCACATAGGCACCGGCGAAGCTGGCGGTAGTGTTGTCCTGCTCTTCGTTGGCGGCGTTCATGTCGACGGGGGCCATGAGCGTTTCGACTTCGGCTGCACTCATGCCGCGTTTGGCCAGACGCTCGCGTGTGAGTACGCGGCTGAGCGCGCTGCGCACGGTGTCGCGCGTGGCCAGATCGGCAGACGAACCCTGGCGATATTCAATGCCGGGCTTCTGGTCGTCCTGCGCGGAAGGCGTGATCCAGAGATAGCCGTCGATGTCCTTCGCCTTCAACTCACGTTGCAGCGCGGGGCGCGTGTTTTCGCTGGGCGGCGCAATCACGTTCAACTGCATGTTGCGATCGGTGTCGGTGTTTAACTGCTTTTCGACATCGGTTGCCAGCGCAAGGTCAGACGACACGATGACAATGTGCGACGACGACTTGGCGTGCTTTGCAATGAGGATAGACGTAGCGATGCCGCCGCCCATGAGCAGCGGGATCAGGATGGTGGCGACCATGAATCCGCGCGTACGCACACGCTCCAGGTATTCGCGACGCGCGATGAGAAAGATATTACGCATCGACTCGCCCTCCGACTCGTTCAATAAAGATCTCTTCGAGTGTGGGTTCTTTCACCTCGAAGCGCGTGATGCGTGTGCCGCGCGCTACGGCTTCGGCCAGCAGCGGCTGCGCATCGGGTGTATCGCCGCGCAGTTTCAAAGAGGCCGAGCCTGTGCCGAAGTGCTTTACCTCGTCCACTACGGCGTGGTTCAGGAAGCCGTTGTCGCCTTCGTAGATCACTTCGACGCGGTTGCGCGGATACTCGCGCTTGATGTCGCGCATGGTGCCTTCGAGGATGAGTTTGCCCTGGTAGATGATGGCGATGGCGTCGCACATCTTTTCCACCTGATCCATGCGGTGCGTAGAAAAGAGAATGGATTTGCCCGCGGCGCGCAGTTCAAGCAATGTGTCCTGCAAGAGTGCGCCGTTCACCGGGTCGAGTCCGCTGAAGGGTTCGTCCATGATGACGAGATCGGGCTCGTGGATCAGCGTGGTGATGAACTGAATCTTCTGCTGCATGCCCTTGGAGAGTTCTTCGGTCTTCTTGGGCAGGGCGTCGGTGATCTGCAAACGGTCGGCCCACTGCTTTGCTCGCTGTTCGGCAACCGCGGCAGACAGGCCGCGCAGTTTGCCCATGAAGATGATCTGTTCGAGCACGTTCATCTTCTTATAGAGGCCGCGCTCTTCCGGCAGATAACCGACGCGCTCCAGCGCCTTGCGCTCGAACGGTTTGTCGAAGAGTTGCACGGTGCCGCTGTCGGGAACAGTGATGCCAACCATCATGCGGATGGACGAGGTTTTGCCGCTGCCATTCGGGCCGAGCAAGCCAAACATGGTGCCAGGTTCAATCGTCAGCGACAGGCCTTCGACAGCAACCTTCGTGTCGTAGGCCTTGCGAATGTTGTTGAGTTGTACGGTGGGCATGGGTGTGGCTCAGTTCTTTCGTTCGGAGACAAGAATGCCTTCGTTGCCCCAGTCGTCGGTGCTCTTTTCATCGAAGATGATGTGGGTCTTCGCCGGGCTTGAACCCAGCACTTTGACCAGGGTGTCGGTAAATTCCTTTACGATCTGCGCCTTCTGTTCACGGGTAGGACGGCTTACCGTGTGCAATTCAATCACTGGCATTGTTTGTACATCCCCTTGCGAGCCGTATGCTTTCCGCTGCGATTCGTCTTTCGCAAAAAGAGTAAGACGGCAGCAAGGCCCTGAAGTTGAGCATAGCAGTGTAGTGCGATACGCCGCAGCATTGTCTTTGCCTTATCATCGCCCTAGTATGATGACTCTCTCCACGCAGGTTCAGCTCATTAAAGGAGTGGGACCACGCAACGCCGAAGCACTGAAAAAACGTGGCGTTGAAACCGTGGAGGACCTGCTGTATCACCTGCCCTTTCGTTATGAAGATCGGCTTGATCCCAAGCCGTTGAGCGCGTTGAAAGCGGGCGAGATGGCCAGCGTGATTGGCGAGGTGCGTGGCGCGGCCATGTTGCAGGCGCGTTCCATGCCGATCTTTGAAATGACGGTGGGGCAAGGCACGGGCACGCTGAAGGCGATGTGGTTTCGTGGCGCGTATTTGCAGGACAAGTTCAGGCCCGGGCAGATGGTGGCTCTTTACGGCAAGCTGGAACCGTCGCGTTCGAGCGCTGGCCAGTTCAAGATGATGCAGCCGCAGTTCGAGTTACTTCCCGGACCCGATGAAGATCAGCAGGTCGTGATGCTTGAAGTGGGGCGCATTGTGCCGGTATACGAATCGCTGGGCGGCACAACCGCTTGGGGCGCGAAGCTGGGTTCGAAGTGGATGCGTCGCGTGGTGTGGCAACTGCTGGAAGACCTGGCGCGTGGGCCGGAGCTGCTTGATCCTTTGCCGTTGTCGATTCGCAAACGGCTTGGTTTGTTGTCGCGTTTAGAGGCTTTGCGCGAGGCGCATTTTCCGCCTGCGGGAACTTCGATGGTTGACTTGCAGGGCTTCAACACGCCCGCGCATACGCGGCTGATTTTTGAAGAGTTGTTCTACCTGGAGCTGGGGCTTGAGCTGAAACGCAAACGCATGCGTGAACGCGAAGGCATTGCCTTTGCCACGAATGAACGTGTGCGCAATGCGATTAAAGAGGTGCTGCCGTTTCGTCCTACAGGTGCGCAGAAACGTGTCTTTGGCGAGATTGCCGATGACATGCGCAGACCGCAACCCATGCGGCGGCTGTTGCAGGGCGACGTGGGCAGCGGCAAGACGATTGTTGCCATGGAAGCCGCGCTGGTCGCGATGGAAAACGGCTACCAGGCTGCGATGATGGCTCCTACAGAAATCCTCGCCACGCAGCACTATCTGTACGCGAAGAAGCTGCTGCGGCAGGCCTCGCGCGACTACAAGGTCACGCTGCTGACAGGTTCGCTGGACGATGCGGAGAAACGTCTTGCGCGGTGCAGGGTGGCGTCCGGCGAAGCGGAGTTGATTGTGGGCACGCAGGCGCTGATTCAGCAGAAGGTTGACTTCGCGAATCTTGGACTGGTGATTGTGGACGAGCAGCATCGCTTTGGCGTACGCCAGCGTTTCACGCTGATGAAGAAAGACCAGAGCGCCGATCCCGATGTGCTGGTGATGACGGCAACACCGATTCCGCGCACGCTTGCGCTCACCATCTATGGCGACCTTGAAGTGAGCGTGATTGACGAACTGCCGCCGGGGCGAACACCGATTGTTACGCGACGTGTCAGCGAGGAACGTGCGCTGGAAGTATGGGATTTCGTGCGTAAACAAGTAGAGTCGGGACGGCAGGCGTACGTTGTGTATCCCGTGATCGAAGGGCCCAGCGACGATCAGCCGGAGTTGGATTTTCCATCGAACATGGACGAGAACCATGCACAGGCTGCGCAGAATGCAGGTGCGCCGGTTGCGAAGAAGACGGTTGCAAAAAAATCGGCTAAGAAGGATGCGGCGAAATCTTCTGCGAAGAAGAGTGCGAAGGCAGCGGAGTTATTCGAGAAACCGTCGCTGCGTTCTGCTGTGGAGATGTACGAGGAGTTGCGTCACGGTGCGCTGTATGGTCTGCGCATGGGGCTTCTGCATGGGCGTTTAAACTCCGATGAAAAAGAAATCATCATGCAACAGTTCAAGCGCGGCGATATCGACGTGCTGATCTGCACCACGGTTATCGAAGTGGGTGTGGATGTACCGAATGCTTCGGTAATGGTGATTGAACATGCCGAACGCTTTGGACTGGCGCAACTCCATCAACTACGCGGACGCGTGGGTCGTGGCACGGCAAAAAGCTATTGCGTTTTGATGACGGGCAGCCGCATAACGCCAGACGCGGAGCAGCGCCTGGATGCGATGGTGTCCACGCAGAACGGCTACGAACTGGCCGAGCTTGATCTTGCCCAGCGCGGGCCGGGTGAGTTTTTCGGTACACGCCAGGCTGGCTTGCCCGACTTCCGTGTGGCCAATATTGTGCGCGATCGCAGGCTGTTGGAACTCGCGAAGAAAGAGGCTGCGGAGTATTCCGAATCGCGTGCCAGGGACTTCACTGAAGCTGAGAGAGCACTGGTGCGCGACCAGTTGAAACATGCGTGGCAGCGTCGCTACGGCCTTGTAGAAGCGTGATGCTGTTGTTGCATTCCCTCAGCGGCTGAAGCCGCTTACTTTTCGCGGGACTTTACGGCACGGCTAAAGCCGTGCCCTTCCGAAAGAATCCCCTCTGAATGTAGCTCTATAGCTTTTAGAAGATGTGGGATATCTCGGCTTTTCGAAGCCTATAGATAGGTCTTGTCGCTGAAAGGTGCTTGTTGAGAACGGACAACTGGCGTGTTGGTTATTTTTTCTTTGCGCTGGTTGTGGGTTTTGAGTTTGTTGGAGTCTTTGCGTTTGGTGCGGCTTTTGCGGTTGCTGTGGTTTTTGCGGCTGGCACAGGTTTGACGGTGCCCTTTTTCGCGTGGGGTGGTTGGTCGTCTTCGGCTTCGGCGGTGGTTAGATGGCGTTCCATGGCGGCGCGGGCGGTGCGCGGGTTGCCGGAGCGGATGGCGCGATAGATGTCGCGGTGGAAACGGGTGGTGTCGTGGAGGTCGGCGATCTGTTCGCTGGCCCTGCGGCGTGTTTCATAGAGTGCGCCGGTGAGGCTCTCCATGATGGCGGTGAGGATGGAGTTGCCGGCGGCCTGCGCGATGATGCGGTGGAAACGCACATCGTGGATGAGGTACTCCTTGGGGTCCTCGACGGTGGCTTCCATCTCTTCGAGCTCTTCGGCCATCTGTTGCAGCAGGCGTTCGGAGGTGCGGAGGGCTGCGAGCGAGGCGATTTCGCCCTCGATGCTGCGGCGGGCTTCGAAGAGCTGGTGCATGTCGTAGCCGTGGAGCGCGTTGAGGAATGGAATGGACGCTGCGCCGAACTGGGTGGGCGAGTCGGAGAGGAAGGCACCGACGCCGTGGCGAACCTGCAAAAGGCCCATCGCCGCGAGGTAGCCCAGACCGGCACGCAGGCTGGAGCGGCTGACCTTTAATTCGGCGGCGAATTCGCGCTCGGGCGGCAGCTTGTCGCCGGGCTTGAGGTGGCCGGATTCAAGCAGCTTGCGGATGTGTTCAACGACGTGCATGGCCACCTGCTTTTCAGAGGCCGATTCGGGTTGGCGTTGGGCGGTACCGGGCATCTGCCCATTCTGCACAAGTGGAGGGGGAAATGGGAAGTCGGGAGAGTTTCTAGGTTTCTAGTTTCTAAGTTTCTGGTTTCTTTGGTGAATTGGGTGGCTTTGGGATTTGGGACGGTCTGTCAGCGGGTTCGCGGTTTTGGTGAACGTTCTTTTTCTATTTGGACTTCACCGAACTTACCTCAGCGACTAAAGTCGCCTGGCTGGGCAGGCTTTACGGCACGGCTGAAGCATTTCCCGCTAAGGTGTGGAGCAAGTCGATACTGTTTGCGGATTGTTTTGTGTCTGGGCCAGGAAAGCGGTTCGTGCTGCGCACGAATTCCCACATCTCGATAAAGCCGAGATGTGGGGGCACCCTCCACTCTCGCTTTTGGCTAAGAGCTAAAAGCGAATGGCTGACAGCTCATGGCTGGAGGATTGACAGGCTGATATGCGAGAGCGTAGTACAGATATTGGTGGTCAGACCACTGGTTGCCCCCTGTTTGCCCTGTTTCCGGTTGGTTTCCTGTTGATCTTTATGGGAAGAAGCCGGGAGAGAGGTGGGTTGGCGCTGGTAAGCTTGTCGGGCACACTTTGCACGTAATTTCAGGAGCCACGTTTGAGCCAGTTACAACCTGCCGATGATCTGTCTTCCGGCTCGTCTTCGATGGAACAGTCCCGCGGACCGATGGGGCATGTTCGCTGGACGATCTGCGCCATGCTGTTTGTGGCCACCACGATCAACTACATGGATCGCCAGGTGTTGAGTATTCTGAAGCCGACGCTGCAACACAGCATCGGGCTTTCAGAGCAGGGATACGGCGACATTATTGCGCTGTTCCAGGTAGCGTATGCGGTGGGTCTGCTGGGCGCAGGAAGGCTGATCGACAAGCTGGGTACGCGCGTGGGCTACAGCCTGGTGATGCTGGTGTGGAGCGCGGCGGCGATGGCGCATGCGGCGGTGCGTTCGGTTACAGGCTTTGCCGTGGCGCGTGTGGCGCTGGGGCTGGGGGAGTCGGGCAACTTTCCGGCGGCGATTAAGACGGTGGCCGACTGGTTTCCTCGGAGTGAACGGTCGCTGGCGACGGGTATTTTTAACGCAGGCGCTACGGCCGGTGCGATTATCTGTCCGCTGACGATTCCGTGGATCACGATTCACTATGGCTGGCATGCGGCGTTTCTGTTTACCGGTGTGCTGGGCCTGCCGTGGATTGCGTGGTGGTGGCACTACTTCCGCAAGCCGAGTGATCATCCGACGCTGACGGGGGCGGAACTGCGCCACATTTATGAAGACAGTGCGGAACAGATGTCGCCTTCGATTCCGTGGCTGCGGCTGCTGAGCTATCGGCAGACGTGGGGCATTGCGCTGGGCAAAGGTTTGACCGATCCGATCTGGTGGTTCTACCTGTTCTGGATTCCGGGTTATCTGGATTCGAAGTTTCACCTTGACCTGAAGAATCTGGGGCTGCCGATTATGGTGGTCTACACGGTGTCGACGGTGGGCGGTATTCTGGGCGGATGGTTGCCGGCGTTCTTCGAAAAGATTGGTATGAAGAGCGCGAAGGCTCGCTATGGTGCGATGTTTGTGTGCGCGTTGTTTTCACTGCCGATGCTGTATGCCAGCCATGTGAACAATATGTGGGTTGCGGTGGCGCTGCTGAGCCTGGCGACGGCGGGGCATCAGGGCTGGTCGGCCAATGTGTACACGACAGCTTCGGATGTGTTTCCGAGTTCGGTTGTGGGTTCGGTGATCGGGCTGGCGGGCATGGTGGGTTCGGTGCTGGGTACGCTGCTTTCTGTAAGCGCTGGACGGATTCTGCAACTGACGGGTAGCTACAACTCGCTGTTTATCCTGGCGGGTTCAGCGTACATGGTGGCGTTTGCGTGTTTGCAGATTTTTGCGCCGGGATTGCGGCGCGCGGAAGTTCCTGTAACAGAAAAGGCATAGGTTTATGAAGCATCCTTTGAGTCTTGAAGGCCGCGTAGCGGTTGTGATTGGTGGGACGAGCGGTATTGGCCGCGCGATGGCGCTGGGGCTGGCGCAGGCCGGTGCGGATGTGGTGAGCACGGGGCGTCGCGAAGAACAGGTGAACGAGGTGGCTTCCGAGATTGAAGCGCTTGGTCGTCGCACAGTTCGACAGACCTGTGACCAGACCGATCGTGCTCAGGTGCTGGCGCTGCTGGCTGCTGTGGTGAAGGAGTTTGGCCGGGTGGACATCCTGGTGAACTCGGCGGGCAAGATTAAGCGCACACCGACGCTCACCGTTCCTGAAGCAGAGTGGCAGGACATTATCGACACGAACCTTACGGGCATGCTGCGCTGCTGCCAGGTGTTTGGCGAACAGATGATTGCGCAGGGTTATGGGCGGATCATCAACATTGCATCGCTGAACAGCTATGTAGCGCTGAGCGAAGTGGCGGCGTATGCGGCGAGCAAGGCGGGCGTGCTGTCGTTGACGCGGTCGCTGGCGGTGGAATGGTCGAAGCACGGCATTACGGTGAACGGCATTGCACCGGGCGTGTTCCGCACGGAGCTGAATGCGGCCCTGCTGGATGGTTCGCCGCGTGGACAGGAGCTGCGCATGCGGACGCCGATGGGTCGGTTTGGCAAGACGGAAGAGCTTGTCGGTGCGGCGATTTATCTGGCAAGCGATAGCGCGAGCTTTACCAACGGACACACGATTGTGGTGGACGGCGGGTTTCTTGCGAGTGGCGTGAATCAGTAAGAGCTAACGGCTAAGAGCTAGTCGCTGAACAGGCAGGAGAGATGTGGATGCAGCTACCTAAATTTTCGGTTGGTATGGGCGATCGTTTTGCGCATCAGGCGAAGGCGCAGTTGCAGGCCTGCGTGATGGCGGCGGATGCGGGCGTGGAGATTGCGCCGGTGTGGAACAAGTCGAACCGCGAGCATTTGATTATTGGCTCGGAGCCGACCTCGACGCGTGAGGCAGCGGACGACGCAGTGAAGGCGCTGCACTGGACGAAGCCTTATTTTCTGGATGCCGACCATATCAACCTGAAAACGTATGAACGCTTTGTGGCGGCGTGCGATTTCTTCACGCTGGATGTGGCCGACAACATTGGCCAGAAGAGCGATGATGCCGAGATTGCGAAGTTTGTGGCGCGCCATCCGGAGTTGATGGGCGAGGTGACGATTCCTGGCATTGACAAGCCATTTGTGCTCGATCAGGCATTTGTCGAGAAGACCGCGAAGACGTTTCTGGCCGCGGTGCAGGAGGCGGGTCGCATCTATCGCGCGGTGGCGGAGAAGAAGGGCGGAGAGAACTTCGTCGCAGAGATTTCGATGGACGAGACGGACGCTCCGCAGACTCCGCCGGAGCTGCTGGTGATCCTGGCTGCGGTGGCCGATGAGAAGGTGCCGATTCAGACCATTGCACCGAAGTTTACGGGCCGGTTTAACAAGGGCGTGGATTACGTGGGTAATGCGGCGCAGTTTGCGCGGGAGTTCCGCGATGACATTGCCACGATTGCGTATGCGGTGCAGCGCTATGGCTTGCCTGCGAATTTGAAGCTGAGTGTGCATTCGGGTTCGGACAAGTTCAGCATCTATGCGGCGATCCACTCGGCGTTGAAGGATACGGGTGCGGGTGTGCATGTGAAGACAGCCGGAACCACCTGGCTGGAAGAACTCATCGGTTTAGCCGAAGCTGGTGGAGATGCGCTGGCGCTGGCGAAGGAAGTGTACGCCGAGGCCTATGCGCATGCGAAAGAACTGTGCGCGCCTTACGCTACTGTGATTGATATTGATTCGGCGAAGCTGCCTACGCCGGAGCAGGTGAATGCGTGGAGCAGCGAGCAGTTTGTGCGCGCGTTGCGGCATGACGAACAGGCGGCGGAGTATGACGCAAACCTGCGTCAGCTTTTGCATGTGGGATTTAAGGTGGCGGCGAAGATGGGCAAACGCTACACCGATGCGTTGGAAGCGAACGAGGCGGTTGTGGCTCGCAATGTGACGGAGAATCTTTTTGACCGGCATATTAAGCCGATTTTTATTGGATAGTTTTCTTTCACCTCGTCTTTCGACGAGATGAAAGAAAACAAAAAAGAAAGCGTCTGGGACGGCCCGGCTAAAGCCGGGCCCCTTCAAAGCAACTCGCATGTTGCCAAGCAATGTATGAGTTGTCGAAGTCAATCTCCCGCACTTTTAACGGAATGTACTTAACGGGCGGCGAGAGTCGCTGAAGGAATTGATAGCCGTGGCATGGTTCACCGTACAAGCACCGCACGTTTCGGACGAGCAGATTAAGCAGGCATGTGATCGCCTGCTGGATGAGGCTCGCAAACGCCTGAACAAAGACCTGAAGCGCGTTCTATTGTTGCCGCCGGATCTTACGCGCGCGCACTCGGGTGTGGGCTGGATTACCGAATATATTTACAATGCTCTGCCGGATGCGCATGTGGAAGTGATTCCGACGCTGGGGCAGCATATTCCGCATACCGAGGCGGAGAACAAGTGGATGTTCGGTTCGATTCCGAATGAACGCATCTTTGCACACGACTGGCGCAACGGTGTGACGCCGGTGGGCACCATTCCGGCGAAGATGGTGGCGGAGACCACGGATGGCGCAGCCGACTGGGAGATTCCGATTGATCTGAACAGCAAGCTGATGAACGAGCAGTGGGACCTGATCGTGAACCTTGGCCACGTGGTGCCGCACGAGGTGCTGGGTTTTGCGAACCACAACAAGAACTACTTCATCGGCCTGGGCGGTAAAGAGACGATCGGGCCTTCGCACATTGCAGCAGGTGTTTACGGCATTGAAAACAACCTTGGCTGCCTGGTGACGCCGTTGCGGTATTGCTACAACTGGGCGGAGAAGAAGTATCTCGAACACCTGCCGGATGTGTATCTGCAGATCGTGATGCAGCGCGATGCAGACAACAGGCTGGTGACCAGCGGCATTTTTGTGGGCGATGATCTGGACACGTATTTGCAGGCGGCGAAGCAGAGTCGCGAACAGAACATTACGCTCTTCGACAAGCCGATTAAGAAAGTCGTTGCAGTGATGCAGGCCGATGAGTTTCGCGCGACGTGGGTGGCGAACAAGGCGGTGTATCGCACGCGCATGGCGATTGCGGATGGCGGTGAGTTGTTGATTATTGCAGAGGGTGTGGAGCGCTTTGGCGAACAGCCCGAGGTGGATGCTCTGATCCGCAAGTATGGCTACAAGGGAACGCCGCGCACGCTGGCGCTGTACAAGACGGAAGAAGACATGAAGGAGCTGCCGCATGGTGTGGCGCACCTGATTCATGGATCGAGCGAGGGACGCTTCAGCATTACGTATGCGCCGGGCCACCTGACCAAGGAAGAGATTGAGCAGGTGGGCTACAACTATGCGAATTGCGCGGAGATGCAGAAGCGGTACGACCCGGCGGTGATGAAGGAAGGCTGGAACACGATGCCGGATGGCGAAGAGGTGTTCTATATCAGCACGCCTTCGGCGGGTCTGTGGGCGACACGTGAGAAGTTGATGAGTCCGACGCGCAAGGACCTCTCCAACGAATCGGAGCAGTAGTGATGAATGCAGTATTGGCGCAGCATCGTGAACGTTTGCATGCGGAGCTGCGCCGCCATGAACGGCTGGCAGTGGCTTACAGCGGCGGTGTGGACTCGGCGTATCTGGCATGGGAGGCGTACCAGGTTTTAGGCGATGCGATGGTGGCGGTAATTGCGGATTCGCCTTCACTGCCGCGTACGCATCTTGCGTTTGCGTTGCAGTTTGCTGAGGCGCACGACATTCCTTTGCGCGTGGTAAAGACGGCGGAGATGGCGCGAGCGGAGTATGTGCGCAACGATGGCGCGCGCTGTTTCCACTGCAAGGACGAGTTGTTTGTAACGATGGAACGCATGCTACACGACACCGGCATGGTGACGATTGCCTACGGACGCAACCGCGATGACAGCGGCGATTTTCGTCCGGGACAACGTGCGGCTGCGAATCATCATGCAGTGGCTCCGCTGGCGGATGCAGAGTTGGGCAAAGCGGAGATTCGTGCGCTGGCGCAGGCGTTTGGCTTGGAGGTGTGGGACCGTCCGGCGTCGGCGTGTCTGTCCTCGCGGCTGGAGTATGGACGGCCGGTGACGGCAGAAGCATTGCGGCAGGTGGAAGTGGCGGAAGAGGCGCTGCTGGCAATGGGATTCCGGCAGTTGCGTGTACGGCATCATGGCGAACTGGCGCGTGTGGAGATTGAACGTAGTGAGCTTGCCAAGGCTCTTTCGCTGGACGTTTTGGCGAAGATGACCGAGGTGGTGAAACGTGCGGGGTTTACGTATGTCACTCTCGACACGGAGGGCTATCGCAGCGGCAGTATGAATGCACTATTGCCGGTCGAGGCTTTGTTGTCGACGCATTCGAACGCTGTGTCGGCAGTGGATGCTGACGATTTGATGCAGGCAGGTTCTGATGCAGCGTGATGCGGTTGTGCGCATCCTGCGCGAGTTGCAGGAGGGCAAGCGCGATGTGGAGCAGACAGCGGAGCAGCTTGCCTCGTTGCCTTTTGAAGATCTTGATTTTGCCAAGGTAGATCATCATCGTTCGCTGCGTAGCGGTTTGCCGGAAGTGGTGTTTGCTGCGGGTAAAACATCGCAGGAGACAGCTACGATTCTTTCGCGCATTCATGCGAGCGGCACTCCGGCGCTGGCAACGCGTGCAGATGCCGCAGCGTTTGAAGCGACACAGAAGCTGATTCCCGATGCGAAATATCACGCACGTGCTCGTTGCATTACCTGCGGCGCTGGTGCAAAGAAGAGTGGCGGACGTGTCGCGGTGATTTGCGCTGGCACCAGCGATTTGAATGTTGCGGAAGAGGCTGCCATCACCGCGGATTTCTTTGGTGCGACGGTTTCGCGGTTTACCGATGTTGGCGTTGCAGGATTGCATCGCCTGCTTGCGCACCTGCATGCGATTCGCGAGGCGGATGCAGTGATTGTGTGTGCGGGTATGGAGGGTGCGCTGCCGTCGGTGGTCGGCGGACTGGTGGCGGTGCCGGTGATTGCAGTGCCTACGAGCGTGGGCTATGGCGCGGCGTTTGGCGGTGTGGCGGCGCTGCTGGGCATGTTGAATAGTTGCTCGCCTAACATTACGGTGACAAATATCGATAATGGTTTCGGCGCGGGGTATGTGGCCACTTTGTATGCGAACCGTGTATCGAGATAGAGGGAGTGCTGAGCTTTCAGTGGGGCTAAAGCCGGGCCCCTTCAAAGCAAGTGCTTCATGGAAGATGTGTGTGGGGGCTGAAAACTCTTTAGCTTCCAGAAGAAGTTGAAGTCGACCCTTTTCAAGGCTGAAGGTGGTTTTTCCGAAAGAAGCTGATGTCAGGACATCTTCAAAGCAAGTGCTTACCCGAAGATGTATGGTGATACTGCCTGGGGTGTTGGTTTGAACGAAGTGGGGATAGAGGAGCGTAGCCTGCGTTCGCACCAGGCGATTACGCTTGGGCTGCTGTTTGCCGCGGGGATCGTGAATTTTTTTGATCGTTCGTCGCTGTCGGTGGCGAATACCGTGGTGCGTGGTGAGTTGCATTTGAACAACGCGCAGATGGGCTGGCTGCTGAGCGCGTTTTCGCTGTCGTATGGCTTTGCGCAACTGGGCATGGTGGGCTGGCTGGATAGGCTGGGCACGCGCAGGGTTCTGGGGATTGGTCTTGCGGTGTGGAGCCTGGCGCAGTTGATGACAGGCTTTGTGCATTCGTTTGCGGTGTTCCTGGTGTTTCGCGTGTTGCTGGGTGCAGGCGAGGCTCCGTTTTATCCCGCAGGTATTCGCAGCATGCGCGAGTGGTTTACGGAGCGCACGCGTGGACGGGCCACGGCGCTGATGAGTTCGTCACAGACGTTTGGTTTGGCGGCTGCGCCTCCTCTGCTGACACTGCTGATGCTGCGGATTGGATGGCGCGGCATGTTTGTGGTGCTGGGTGTGGTGGGACTGGTGGTTGCGGTGCTGTGGCTGTGGCTGCATCGGCAGCGTAGTGACACGGCGTATCGCGAAGAGGTAGCGGCACCGGCCACGAAGAATGTGTATGGCGCGTTGCTGACGCAGCGAACGGTGTGGGGCATGATGCTGGGGTTTGCCGGCGTGAACTATACGGCATGGCTGTATATTTCGTGGCTGCCCGGATATTTGCAGACGGAACGGCATCTTTCGCTGTCACAGAGCGGCTGGCTGGCCGCGATTCCGTTCCTCGCGGGCGCGATGGGGATGCTGGCCAGCGGCGTTTCGGCGGATGCATGGGTGGCGCGGGGCTTTGCGCTGACGAACATTCATCGCATGCAGATTGTGGTGGGCATGGTGCTGAGCGCGGCGGCTTCGTTCTTTGCGTCGCAGGCGTATTCAACGACAGCGGCGGTGGTGAGCATCAGCTTTGCATTCTTCTGCATACAGTTTGGCGGGACGAGCGGGTGGGGATATGTACAGGCGGTGGCGCCGTCGCATCTGGTGTCGGCTCTGGGCGCGTTGCAGAACTTTGCCAGCTTTTTAATTGCCTCAGCCGCGCCGGTAGTGACGGGAATGATTGTGGATGAGACTCACAGTTTTACGCTGGCGTTTGCGGTGTGTGCTGCGGTGACGCTGCTGGGCGCGCTGAGCTATGCCACGCTGGCCGCTCCGGGTGGGATGCGGATCGAAGGGGCGTCTTCGGCTCATTGAAGACGGGTGCCTCTTGCCTGTTTTTATGGTTTTGTGGTGAAAATCGGTTGGGTTCACAAAATCTGAGTCGGTTGGCTGCAAGGGCAGACGTTTATGATGGGAAGTGGTGATTCGGAGGCATTCCAGCCTTCGAACCAGACAGGAAAACGTGGCAGAGATTAAGAATCCCAATCAGGGCGGAGGCGGCTCGCAGAGCAACTCTTCCTTCCTCATCATGATGGTTGTGATGCTCGGCGTGTTTGCCGGGCTGCAGTTTTACCGTTCGAAGCAGAAGCAGCCATTGCAGCCGCCCACGGCGCAGACGCAGTCGCAGGGTGCTCCGGTGAGCGGACCGACGGGCAGCAAGGCCGACTTCAATGCGAACGCGGTGGCTTCGGCTGCGGCGAATGCCTCGGGGAATGTGGTCTCTGCCAGTGCGGAACAGACCACGACCGTGGAGAACGAGCTGTATAAGATTACGTTCTCGAATCGCGGTGCGGAGGTTCGTTCGTGGATTCTGAAGAAGTTCAAGAGCCGCTATGGCGCTCCGCTGGACCTGGTGAACGCAAAGGCGAGCCAGGAGTTCGGCTTTCCGCTGTCGGTCTACACCTATGACGCGGGCACAACGCAGGGGTTGCGCAATGCGCTGTATGTGCCGAGCGCTACGGGCAACCTGACCTCGCCGCAGACGCTGACCTTCAAGTACACGCAGGGCAATGTGGACGTGGTGAAGACGTTCAGCTTCGACAGCACGTATGTGCTGAAGGCCGAGGTGAGCGTGAAGGTGAACGGCGCTCCGGTGCGCGCTCTGCTGGCGTGGCCGGCAGGCTTCGGCGACCAGGAGCAGGTGCTGGACTACAACGGCTCGCGCATCGAGACGATGAAGGACGGCAAGGCCGAACATATTGAATTCAAAAAGGTTTCAGGCGGCGAGACGCTGAATGCGCCGTTGCAGTATGCGGGCACGGCGGACGGTTACTTTGCCGCGATCTTCCTGCCGGACAATACGGGTTCGGCCACGGCGGTAACGCTGCACAACACCATCGACGTAAACAAGCTGCACCGTGATGGAACCGTTTCTGAGAAGGCGGTGGATGTTCCGGTTGTCGGCATTGCGTCGGGCAGCACGGATTCGACCAGCGCGATGCGCGTGTTTGTCGGGCCAAAGAGCGTGGACGTGTTGAAGGGCATCAAGGTGTCGGGTTCAAGCGAGACGCTGGAGCCGGTGGTTGATTTCGGCTTCTGGGGGCCGGTCGGCAAGATGCTCTTCCTGCTGCTGAACTGGATTCACGATCATGTGGCCAGCAACTGGGGATGGGCGATCGTGGTGCTCACGATTGTCGTGAACGTGGTGATCCTGCCGTTCCGCTACCAGACGATGAAGAGCAGCCTGAAGATGCAGCGCATCCAGCCGCAGATGGACGCCATCAAGGCGCGGTACGCGAAGTACAAGGTGACCGATCCGAAGCGTGCCGAGATGAACTCGGAGATCATGCAGTTGCAGAAGGACAACGGCGTGAATATGTTCGGCGGCTGCGTGCCGACGCTGCTGACGTTCCCGCTGCTGTTCGCCATGCTGACCATGCTGCCCAAGGTGGTGGAGCTGCGCGAAGCGCACTGGTTCTGGCTGCATGACCTGACGGTGGCCGACCCGTACCATATCCTGCCGGTGCTGATGGTGCTGACACAGTTCCTGACGCAGTACTATATGCCGTCGCCGGGCATGGACCCACAGCAGCAGAAGATGATGGCGTTCACCATGCCGCTGTTTTCGGGTTTCATCACGTGGAATTATTCGTCGGGGTTGGCGCTGTACTGGTGCGTGGGCAACATCATTATGATCGCGGCCCAGTTTGCCATGAACCAGACGAAGGAAGGCCGCGAAATCCGCGAGCTGGCAACTAAGCGCGCTCGTCGCAAAGCCGGTGCTGTGCAGGGCAAAACGATTAACGCGAAGCGGTAAAGCTTTCCTTTGAAGGTGTGGCTCGGCAGTGGAGTCTTCGTAGTGGAAGAACCTGTACGAGCCACAGACCTGGGGATCGGGCTTCCATTTCGAGGGGCGGAGTTTCGCCTCATCAAAAAATCTGTTAACAGATTATCGTTCTGATACGTATCATCGGGAGAGCAGAAGCTCTTTTCATAGAGGTATGCCCACCTGTTGCTCAGGGGGCAATCCGAGAGAAAGTAGAACAATTCCGTAATGCAGGATCTGAAAACAGCTGCTCAACAGACGCACGATTTTCTCAATACGCTGACCACGATCGGTGGTTTTAAGCTGCGCTTCCGCATTGTTGCGGGTGCCGGTGCGGCCGATCCGGATGGCCTGGAAGACAGGCTGATCTACGTGGAATTGAGTGGGCCTGATGAAAAACTTCTGCTACAGCGTGACGGCGAACTGCTGCGTTCGCTGGAACATGTCTGCGCGAAGATTCTGCGGCTGGAACCGGAGGAGCACGACCGCATCAGCTTCGATGCGGGCGGGTTTAAGGCGGCTCGCAACCGCGAGATTCTTGACCTGGCGCAGGAAGGCATTGGCGCCGTAAAGGCTTCGGGCAAGCCGTATCGGTTTGATCCGATGAGCAGCCGTGAACGCCGTATGCTGCACCTGGCGCTGAAAAAGGCCGAAGGATTGAAGACGGAATCGAGCGGCGAAGGGCCGAACCGGTTTGTCGTGCTCTATCCGGAAGGCTGGCAGGTGCGTGAACGCGACGAGCGCACGGCCAGGATTCGCGAGCGTTTTCGCCGCCGGTAGTTTGTGATGGTTTGAAGGGAAGGTTCGGCTTGGCCGGGCCTTTTTGCTTTGCTGTGGAATTGAATCCTGTCGTCGGTCGCGTCTGATAGGCTCTTGTGCATGCGAATCTTTTCTGCCCTTCTGCTGGCGTGTACGGCTGTGTCTTCGTGTGTTGCGGTGCCTGCGCAAACGTCTGCGCTTGCGGACCGTGTGGCGGCGCAGAATGCGTTGTTTGAGGAGTATTTTCAGCTTGGGCTGAAGCGCAATCCCACCAGCGCTACCTCGTTTGGCGACTATCGGTATAACGATGTGCTGGGCAGTTATTCGCTGGCTGCGATTGCGCACGATCATGCGGAAGACGATGAGTTTCTGAAGCGGCTGGATGCTATTGCGACCGATGGGATGAGCGATACGGATGCGACCTCGCATGCGCTGTTGGCGGATCGTCTGCATCGCGGCGACGCGAGCTACGCGCTGAAGAATTACGAGATGCCGGTGAATCAGCAGAACGGGATTCACACCGGGCTGGCCGATCTGCCGCTGAGCATGCCGTTTGATTCGGTGAAGCACTACGAGGACTATGTTGCTCGTTTGAAGCAGATTCCGCGCGTGCTGTCAGAGACGACCGAGGTGATGCGGCAGGGGATGAAGGACGGCCTGATGCCACCGAAGTTGATCACGGGCAAGCTGGCGGGCCAGTGCAATGGCATTGTGAAGGCGAATCCGTTTCTACTGCCGACGAAGAAGTTTCCGGCGAGCTTCAGCGATGCGGACAAGGCGCGTTTGATGAAGGAAATCAACGACGCTGTCAATGGCGAGGTGTTCCCGGCGTATCGCAAGTTCGCGGATTTTCTGAGCAAAGACTATGCGCCGAAAGGCCGCGAGGCGTTGTCGATTGAGTCGTTGCCCGATGGCAAGCGTCGCTATGCCGAGGCGGTGCAGCAGATGACCACGCTGAACATTACTCCGGCGCAGGTGCACGAGCTTGGTCTGAGCGAAGTGAAACGCATTACGGCGGAGATGACAACGCTGGCAACAAAGGCGGGCTATAAGGATCTGGCCACGTGGCGGGCCGCGATTAACACCGATCGCAAGTGGCAGCCGGTAAGCGAAGAGCAGATTCTCGACGACTACCGCAAATACATTGGGCAGATGGAGCCGAAGCTGCCGGAGTTGTTTGGCCTTCTACCGAAGTCGCCGGTAACGGTGGAGCCGATCCCTGATTTTGCGGCAGCGGAGGCCACGCACTACAACGCGGGTACGCCGGATGGAAGGCGTCCGGGGCGTGTGGTGGTGGCGGTTGCGAATCCCACGACGCGCACGCTGGTGCTGGATGAAGCGGTTGCGTATCACGAAGGCGTGCCGGGACATCACATGCAGATTTCGGTGGCGCAGCAGTTGAAGGGATTGCCGAAGTTTCGTCTGCGTGGCGGCTACTCGGCGTTCAGTGAAGGTTGGGCTTTGTATGCGGAGGAACTGGGCAAGGAGGTCGGCTTCTACCAGGATCCGGTGAGCGATTATGGCCGGTTGAACAGCGAACTGTTTCGCGCTGTGCGGCTGGTGGTGGACACCGGTATTCACGACAAGGGATGGACGCGTCAGCAGGTGATCGATTACATGCACGAGAACGATGTGAATGATGCACTGGCACAGACGGAGGCTGACCGTTACGTTGCGTGGCCGGGACAGGCGCTGAGTTACAAGATGGGCCAGCTTGAGATTCGCAAGCTGCGCGAGAAGGCAAAGGCGAAGCTGGGAGCGAAGTTCAACATCAAGGACTTTCACGATGAAGTGTTGAATGGTGGCGCGTTGCCTTTAACGATTCTGGATGCTCGCGTGAACAAGTGGATCGACGAGCAGGCGAAGAAGTAGTGCTGTTGATGTATGTGAATTGGATTGCGAAAGCGTTCACATGAGCTGAGTTTCTATTCGATGCGCAGAGTTTTCTTTGTGCATTTGGTGTGAAGCCAGTAGCTGCGGGCGCTTTTTCCTTGAGCTGGCTGTGTGCGGGTTCCCATGCTGTTGTGAAGCTCAATAAGATGGAGCTATGAGTGCGGCGCACGATTTTCTGGATGAGACGACCATTGTTGCTGTGGCAACGCCTGCGGGGCGCGGCGGTATTGGTGTGGTGCGTCTTTCCGGCGAGAAAGCGCTTGGCGTTGCGCGAGTTTTACTCCCAAAGGTTTCGGAGTGGGTGCCGCGCACGGCGTATTACGGCTTGCTGCGGGATGTTGTGGGCGAGCGTGTGGACGATGCGGTGGCTACGTATTTTGCGGCTCCGCATAGTTACACAGGTGAGGACGTGGTGGAGATTGCCACGCATGGTTCGCCGGTGGTGCAGGACTGGCTGCTGCGCGAATGTATTCGCCTGGGTGCGACTGCGGCGCGTGCGGGCGAGTTTACAGAGCGCGCGTTTTTGCGTGGGCGGCTTGATCTGACAGAGGCTGAGGCGGTGCGCGATCTGATCGATGCGCAGACGCTGGAGCAGGCGAAGCTGGCGGCGCAGCAGATGGGCGGCAGCATTGCGGCGCAGGTGCGTCCAGTGAAGACGAATCTTGTAACACTGATTGCGCAGTTGGAAGCTGGTATTGATTTTGCCGAAGACGATACGCCGACGGTAAGCGATGCGCAGATTCAAGCAGGTATTGTGCAGATTGTTGCGCCGCTGGAGGAACTGTTGCGCAGCTTTTCGCATGGGCGGTTGATGCGCGAAGGTTTGCAACTTGCGATTGTGGGCAGGCCGAATGCGGGCAAGAGTTCGTTGTTCAATCGGCTGGTGGAGCAGGAGCGAGCGATTGTTACAGCTTCGCCCGGTACCACGCGGGATGTGATCGCCGAGCAGGTGAGCATGGACGGCGTGCCGGTGGTGCTGCTGGATACGGCAGGCATTCGCGAAACTGCGGATGAAGCGGAGCGCATGGGCGTGGAGCGTTCGCGTCGTGCTGTGGCGGATGCGGATGCGGTGTTGGTTGTGGTGGATGCTTCATCGGAGGAAGACTTTGATGCGGCGTTGCTGGAAACGCTGGAAGGTCGTCCGTGGCTGGTGGCGCGGAACAAGACCGATCTTACGCAGAAGCCGAACGAGGACTTTCCGGATGCGATAGTGGTTTCCACGTCGGCAATTACAGGTGCGGGCATTGCCGAGTTGCGGCAGCAGATTTTGCAGATGGCGGGTGCGAGCGGTGCCGCAAGCGGAGCTACTTTGACCAATCTTCGGCAACGCGATGCGGTGGCACAGGCGATGGAGTCGTTGCAACGCGCTGATGCTGCCGCGGCATTGCATACGCCGCAGGAGATGGTTCTGCTGGATCTTTATGAGGCGCTGCGTGCGCTGGATACGCTGACCGGGCAGACCACGCCGGACGATGTGCTGAACCAGATCTTCAGCACCTTCTGTATTGGGAAGTAAGTTAACTGATTTGTAGCGACCGATAGCTTGGAAAAACGAGGCTGAAGCCCTGTCCTTCCGCAAGCTCTTGGCGCACGAAGATGAGTTCACCCGTCAACGTCCTGCGAACCCACATCACAAAAGCCGAGATGTGGGGCGCCCGATTTTTGAAGCGTGCTCTACTGGCCGGTGAGTTTTTCTTCTGCTTTTTCGATGAGGCTTTTTACTTCATCGGTGCCTTCGAATCCGGCGATGGCGGCAGCGCCTTCGGTGAGGATCGACGGGGCGTTGTCTACGTGCTTGAGTGTTTCTACTGCGGCGACAGCGCCCGCAATCTTTTCTGCATCATCTAAAAGGTTAGTGGACGGCGTATCTCTCGGGGAGCGCCAATTTACGCAGCATCGGTTTGTCCGCATGGGGAATAGAAGGGTGCGACCTATACGTATCTGCAAGCCATGTATATACAAACTGGCGATTTCGTTCGTCTTATAAGCTCATGTGGTGGTGCGGCAGAAATGGCGGAAAATAGCCGGGTTTATTGCGGTTCTTACGACTTTTATTTTGGAGTGGTTTTACAGGATTGCCCCTATGCTTATAGCTGTGCAAAGCCACGCTCTAAAACTGAAATTTTTAACTCCTATGACATTTCGTTCCGTACGAACTGCTGCTCTCTGCGCAGGGCTGGGCTGCATCTGCCTGCTTGCCGGTTGCCATAAAGATGAACCGAAGCGCGAGGCTGCCGAAGCTCCGCCGAATACGCCGCAGGTGGTTTCAGCCGGTACGGAAGATTCGGTGCAGGTGAAGGACGCGAGCCAGTTCCCGCTGGTGTCGGCGCAGCAGCAGTCGATCTATCCCACGCTGAATGCGACGGGCACGGTGCAGCCGGATGTGTCGCGCGAGGTGCCGGTGCTGTCGGCGGCGAATGGCCGAGTGGTGGCGCTGCATGTGTCGCTGGGCAACGTGGTGCGCAAGGGACAACTGGTGATGGAGGTGCAGTCGCCCGATGCGGCGCAGGCATTCCAGAGCTACCAGACGGCGATGGCGAATGAGCAGTTAGCAAACACCGTTCTCGTACGCAACAAACTGCTGTTCGACAAGGGTGCGATTGCAAAGAGCCAACTGGACGTGGCGCAGAACGGCGAAGATGCCGCAAAGGCCGCGCTGGTAGCGGCTGAACAGCAGTTGCGCATCCTGGGTGTGGACAAGGATCACCCCAGCGATACGGTGAAGGTGTACGCTCCGATTTCGGGCATCGTGGTGGCGCAGAACACCACGGCAGCGGGTGCGGCGGGTATGACGCTGGCCGGTGTTGCGGGTTCGTTGACGATTGCCGATCTGTCGCATGTATGGGTGATCTGCGATGTATATGAGAACGACCTGGCCAACCTGCATATGGGCGAACAGGCGCAGGTTCGTTTGAATGCGTATCCGGACAAGGTACGCACGGGAACGATCTCTGACATTGGTGCGATTCTCGATCCTTCGATTCGTACGGCGAAGGTGCGTATCCAGGTGGCGAACCCGGACAATCTTTTAAAGGTTGGCATGTTTGCCACGGCAAGCTTCCGCGCAGCCACTGCGCATAGCGGTGTGTCAGTGCCGGGAACGGCGGTGCTGCATCTGCATGATCGCGATTACGTATTCGCGCCGACGAATACGAACGGCGTGTATCACCGCGTGGTGGTGCATGTGGGCGGCACGCAGGCAGACGGCACGGTCGAGGTGACCAGCGGTCTTGCATCGGGCCAGCAGGTGGTACGCAATGCGCTGGAATTGCAGAACACGGCAGGACAGTAAATGATCCGGAAGCTTGTTGATTTTGCACTCGACAATCGATTCATCGTCGGCATTGTGTCTGTGCTGTTGTTTGGCTGGGGCATTCTTTCGTTTCACAACCTGCCGGTGGAGGCGTATCCCGACGTAGCCAACAACTACGTGACAGTGATTACGCAGTGGCCGGGGCGCGCCGCCGAAGAGGTGGAGCAGCAGGTGACGGTGCCGCTGGAGATTGCGCTGGCGGGCATTCCGCACATGTCGCATCTGCGTTCGACGTCGCTGGCGGGGTTGTCGAGTGTGACCATGATCTTCGACGACGACAGCGTGAACGATTGGAACCGCGCGAAGGTGGTGGAGCGGCTGACACAGGTGACACTGCCCGATGCGCTGCAACCGCAGATCGGTACGGACTGGAGTCCGGTGGGCCAGATTTACTGGTACACGCTGCACAGCACGAATCCTGCATACGACACGATGACGTTGAAGTCCTTGCAGGACTGGACGCTGGAAAAGAACCTGCGCACAGTGCCGGGTGTGGTGGATGTTTCCAGTTTCGGCGGGCCAACGCGTGAGTACCAGGTGGTGCTCGATCCGGACAAGCTGGTGGCTTACGGGTTGTCGATCGGGCAGATTAAGGCAGCGCTTGCGGCGAACAATGTGAACGCGGGCGGCAGCTTTATTGAAGAAGGCTCGCAGCAGATCAATGTGCGCGAGGTGGGCCTGTATCGCAATGTGGACGATATTGCGAATACGCCGCTGAAGGCGCAGAACGGTACGGCGCTGCGCATTCGCGACATTGCCACGGTGCAGCAGGGGTCGAAGATTCGCCTGGGACAGATTGGTCAGACGGTGCGTCTGCCGGATGGCAGGCTGGCCGATAATCCCGATGTGGTGGAAGGCATTGTCGCGCTGCAAAAGGGCGCGAACTCGGACGAAACGCTCGATGGCATTCACCAGAAGGTGGAAGAGCTGAATACGCGCGTGCTGCCCAGGGGCGTTACGCTGGAGCCTTTCCTGGACCGTTCGAACCTGCTGCATCTGACGACGCACACGGTTCTGCATAACCTGACGGAAGGCATCATCCTTGTCGTCATTATTCTGTTTTTGTTCCTGGGAAATCTGCGTGGCGCGCTGATTGTGGCCCTGACGATTCCGTTTGCATTGTTGTTTGCGTCGATCTGCCTTGACCTGCAAAAGATTCCGGCGAACCTGCTGTCACTGGGCGCGCTGGATTTCGGCATGGTGGTGGACGGCGCGGTGGTGATGGTGGAAAACATTGTGCGCCACCTGAGTCATCATCGGCGTGAAGACCTTACCATTCGCGAACAGATTCGTATTGCCGCGCACGAAGTACAGCGGCCGGTGTTCTTCGCTATCGGCATTATCATCACGACATATCTGCCGATCTTTACGTTGCAGTCGGTGGAAGGTCGTTTGTTCAAGCCGATGAGCTGGACGGTAGCGTTTGCGCTGCTGGGCGCGCTGATCTTCTCCATGCTGATTGCGCCGATGCTGGCAAGCTTCCTTTTCCGCAAGGGCACGAGCGAGTGGGAGAATTCGGTGCTGCGCTGGGTGACAAACCTGTATCGCGTGGCGGTGAAGTGGGCCATCGACCATCGCGTGGTGACGATGAGTGTTGCTGGACTGGTTCTTGCGAGCACCATCGGCATTGTGGCTACCGGTATTGTTGGTTCGGAGTTTCTGCCGCACCTGGACGAAGGCGCCATCTGGGTGCGTGCCACGATGGCACCTTCTACAGGGCCAACGGAAAGCCTTACAGTTTCTAATCGCACACGTATTTTGTTGTCGTCGTTTCCCGAAGTGAAGCAGGTCGTCAGCCAGTCGGGCCGACCGGACGATGGTACGGATACAACGGGCTTCTTCAATTCGGAGTTCTACGTTGACCTGAAGCCGAAGGAAGAGTGGCGTCCGGTCTTCCATGAAGACAAGAATGAACTGATTGCCGCGATGACACGCGAGTTGAGCGCGGAGCCGGGCGTGATCTGGAACTTCTCGCAGCCGATCTCGGACAACGTGGAAGAAGCGGTGAGCGGTGTGAAGGGCGAGCTTGCGGTGAAGCTTTACGGCACCGACCTGAAGACACTGGAAGCCAAGGGCGATGAGATTGTGAAGGCCATGTCGGGTATTCGCGGCATTCACGATCTTGGGTTGTTCCGCGTGATCGGTCAGCCGAATCTGAATTACATTGTGGACCGCGATGCGGCTGCGCGATACGGCATTAACGTGGCCGATATTCAGGATGCGATTGAAACTGCTGTGGGCGGTAACTCAGTAACGCAGGTGCTGGATGGCGAAGCGCGTTACGATGTGACGGCTCGCTATGATGCGGCACATCGCGATACGCCGCAGGCCATCAGCAGTGTGCGTATTGTGGCTCCATCGGGCGAGCGGGTTTCGCTGGCGCAGTTGACGAAGCTGGAAACCACGGACGGCGCGGAAGAGATCTATCGCGAGAATGGTCTGCGCTACGTGGCGATCAAGTATTCGGTGCGCGATCGCGATCTTGGCTCCACGGTGGAAGAAGCGATTGCCAAGGTGAATAAGCAGGTGGTGCTGCCGGCCGGCTACAAGATTGATTGGGCCGGCGAGTACGAGAGCCAGAAGCGTTCGTCGAAGCGGCTGCTGATTGTGCTGCCGATTACGCTGCTGCTGATCTTCATCATCCTGTACACGATGTTCAATTCGGCCAAGTGGGCTTCGCTGATCCTGGCGAATCTTTCGATGGCGCCGATTGGAGGCTTGCTGGCGCTGTTGCTTACGCGCACACACTTTTCTGTGTCGTCGGGCGTCGGCTTCCTTGCGTTGTTCGGTGTTTCGGTGCAGACCGGCATCATCATGATCGAGTACATGAACCAGCTTCGCGCCAACGGCGAATCGCCGGAGCACGCGGCGATTGAGGGCGCTGTGCTGCGTCTACGCCCCATCCTGATGACGATGCTGGTGGCTACGCTGGGCCTGTTGCCTGCGGCGCTTTCGCACGGCATTGGTTCGGATTCGCAGAGGCCGTTTGCCATTGTGATTGTGGGCGGTCTTGTGGGCGCGCTCGTCATCAATGTCTTCCTGCTGCCGACGTTGTATGTGTGGCTGTCGCGCAAGGAAGATCGGCTGCCGGAACTGGATGCGGAGTTTGATCATGAATAAAGCGTTTGTGAAAACATGTCTTGCCTGCGCGGCACTGGTGGCCGCGGCTCCTCTGGTATGCGCGGCGCAGGCTGGTGCTTCGGACGCACAGGTTTCGCAGGGTTCGGAGAAGTATGCATCGACGCTGAGCTCCGCTGCCGATCCTCGTGTGGTGCCGTCGTCGAAGCCGGGCGCGCTGTCGTTGCAGCAGGTGCTGGAAGCGGCACGCGCGCATAATCCCACGCTGCTGGCGGCGGAACAGAATCTGCGCGGCGTGCGTGCGCAGGAGATTCAGGCTGCGGTAAGACAGAATCCTTACGTTGGCGTTTCCGGAAACAACGTGACGAATGGCGCAGACAACAGCAATCCATTCTTCTATCAGGTGCAGGTTTCGCGCCTGTTCGAACGCGGCAACAAGGCGCGTTATCGCGTGGCCGACGCGAAGGCAATAAGCGCACAGACCGAGGCGCAGTTGCAGGACACCGTGCGCCAGACCGAGCTGGCCGTGAGGCAGGCGTTCACCACCATGCTGATAGCGAAGGCTTCGCTGCTGATTGCGCAGGCGCAGCTTGCGGACTATCGACACGAGGTGGAGCTGGGACACGACCGCATGCTCGCGGGCGACCTGGGCAAGCTAGATTACGAGCGGCTGGACATGCAGCTTGGCGGCTTTGAAAGCGACGAGCAGAATGCCGAGATCAATCTCGGGCAGGCGTCGGTGCAGCTGCAGACGCTGATGGGCGTTGCCGCGCCGTCGCAGGAATTCGACATTACCGGGCCGGTGGTTCCCGTGGCCATTACGCAGACACGCGAGCAGTTGCTGGATGCTGCGATAGCGCACAGGCCGGACCTGCGGGCGGCACAGTCGGGTGTGGACGCGGCGACTGCCAATCTGAAGCTTGCCTTCGCCAATGGCACAGCCGATCCTACGCTGGAAGCCGAGTACGATCGCAACGGCCACGATAACTCGGCTGGCTTCGGCGTGAACGTTCCGCTGCGTATCTTCGACCGCAATCAGGGCAACAAGGAGACGGCACGCTACCAGGTGGAAGCGGCTAAGCTGCAGGTGGATGCTGCGCGCAACCAGATTGGTTCCGATGTGAACCAGGCGTGGATTGGTTATGAGCATGCGCTGAAGATTTCAAACCGCTTCAGCGATCACTACCTGGATGAAGCTAAAGATGTGCTGGAAATCTCGCGTTACGCCTTTGAACATGGAGGCCTGGCACTGATAGATTATCTGGATGCCCTGCGCGCAGCACGCTCGTCTACAACAGATGCTCTGAATGCATATCAGCAGAGCTGGCTGGCAATTCACCAGCTAAGCGCAGCCACCGGCACGGAGCTGGCTCCGTAACTCTTCTTTGCATCACTGACAATAAACCGCCGTTTCGCAAACGCATGTTCTAACTTTCAGTCCTGTCCCGCGGGATCGCGTGGTCGGAACAGGCCAGTTTGCATACGCATGCTTTCGCATGCCTGTTTTCAGCTTGATTCTGTGTCGATAGCATCTCGTCAAAACGGTATCGAACTTAGCAGATAGGTTACTTACCAATGCCTCCGGCTATGCCTGTATGTGGATATGGTTCTGGATCTTTGCGAAGTGCGTTGAATAGTTGAGTCTGTGGCCTCATTCCCGAAAATGTATTAGTTCGCGTTGCCCGGTAACAAGGAAGTAAATAGAGTAACCTTATTTACTTCCTTAAGTAATCAAGTTGTTAGTTACCAATAGGTTGGCATTATAAATCCACAAAATATTTTTTCTAAGTGGCTCGGAATCGTGCTCTACTCGGACTGCACCACATTCCTTGAATGTTGATTCGAATATTCGTCAATCCCCCTTTTGTGGGAGCCGTCTTTCCTCCGGATATGTGGTTTCACAGGATGATTTAGTTCCCAACAGTGAAGGAATATAGGCCAATGCTGCGTCCCAGGTTTCACAAACTTTCTGCGGTTCTTTCCTTAGGCTTTTTGATCGGTTGCCTTGCCCCGACGATCCATGCGCAGGATTCCGCGGGACCTACTGCCACAGCGACGGCAAGCATCCAGGTTGTAAATGATGTGCCGACGTTCGTGACTTTGACGCTTCCGGATGCGGCAACGCATGCGCCCTATTCGCAGGCATTGCAGGTTACAGGCGGTGTTGCTCCTTATACCTTCTCGTTGGTGGGTACGTTGCCGGCAGGACTGAACCTGTCGCCTACAACCGGTGTGATCAGCGGTACGCCGACGACTACTGGTTCCTCTACTTTCACAGTGCAGGTGAAGGATTCAGCGTCGCAGACGGCTACGCAGGTGTTCACTCTGAAGGTCAATGTCGGTATTGCGCCAGGAGGAAGGAACTCGCAGCTGAATGGTAGCTATGCGTTTGTCTTCCATGGTTTGACGAATGGTTCGCTTGCACCGACAGCGGGTCAGGTTTACGGTGTGGATGCGGTGGGTTCGCTTGCCTTCGACGGTGTTTCGAAGGTGACAGGTACGGTTGATTTCAACGGGGCTCTCGGAACGCAGTCCGCAATTCCGGTTACCGGTACGTACCAGGTGAACCCGGGTCAGCGTGGCAAGATCATGCTGATTGTTGCCGGCAACAATACGCTTGCGCTGGATATCGCAGTTACCGGTTTGAACAACGGTGTGGCGAACAAGTTCCGCTTCGTCGAAGCCGATACGGATAACCCGGCAGACCCCACTGAAGTGCAGGGTACGGGTGAAGCCTTCCTGCAGACGGCTTCGGCGTTCAGCACATCTGCTTTGAATGGTAATTTCGTCTTCCGCATGGAGGGCGAGACACCGGCCAACACCTCGCAGTTCGGTGCGTTGAGCGCGGTGGGCTACCTCGGGCTGAACGGCAGCACCACCATCGCCAGCGGCAGCATGGACGCGCAGGGTTATACGGCAGCCAGCCTGCAACTTGGACTGACCGGTAGCCTTACAGCTCCGAACAGCCAGGGTCGTGGAACGATGGTGATTCAGCCGTCGGGCACGGGCTTCCAGAATCAGCCTGTGAACTACGTGTACTACGTGGTGAATGCAAACCAGATTGTTCTGCTCTCTACGGATGCGCATAACACGTCCTCGCTGGTGGCGGGCATTGCGTTCAAGCAGCAGCAGGCCAGCTATTCAACGTCCTCGCTGTCGGGTACGCTTATCGGCTGGGAGTCGGCTGTGTACGGTGGTGATGGCACGACAACCTTCCCCTCGTCGCTGGCCGCGTTCCTCTACAACTTCAAGGTGACAGGCCCGGGCACGATGATGGGTTACACGGCCTGGAACGAAGCCGGTTCAGTAGGAACGTATGTTGATCTACCGGACCATATCACCTATTCGGTGGCGGCGAACGGGCGCGTGACCATGACGGACCTGGACGCTCCTGCGGGTACGCAACTGCCGGTGTTCTGGCTCTATGACACGAACAAGGCGGTTGGCACCGATGTGCACAGTGGAACCACTGGCAGCATCGGCAGCATCGATCTGGAGGGCCAGGTTGCCAAGACGGCCTTTGCGGATGCGGATGTGCAGGGTGTCTACGCCGTTGGGACTGTACCGCAGTACCTTCCTGTGACGTTTACCAGCGGTTCGCTCGACGCCAACAATAACAGTGTCGGCATCTTCGTAACGAACACCACCAACAACGGTGTGGTACAGGAGGATGTGATCGCATCGACGAGGAAAGCTGTGGAGAGCGCTACGGGACGTGTCACGTTCATCGTTGGCACGAACACGAACTATACGTTGTTCTATAACGGCTTTATCATTTCGCCGACGAAGGTTGTTTACTTCAGCGCTTTCAAGGGCGATACGAAGCCGCAGATCATCGTCGCCGAACAATAACTGCAACACAAAACGAATGAATGCGCATGGCCTCCTTGACGGGAGGCCATGCGTGTTTTTGTATGTGCGTAAGCATGCCTTTACAGCCTGGCGTGCGAGCATAGAAGGATGGTTCCTTCGTCGAAGAAACGTCCTGCGCGCAGTGCTGTCTCCACCTCCTCGTCTCCGTATGGGCGCAGCAAACCGGCTGGCAATGCATCTGAGCGGGATACTCAGAAGCTGACTTCGCGCGAGAAAGGCGCAGACCAAAAAGTTTTACGCAGCGGGAAGAGTTTGCGCGGCGATGATTTACGCGGTAAGGCTTCGCCCGATGCGAGTCGCGATAGCAAGCCACGTCTGCTGGAAGCGGATGAAGCAGGACCGGCGGCGATTATTTCGCGGCGTGCTGCGGAGCGTCTGCGCGCGGGTTCGCTGTGGGTCTACCGCAGCGATGTGGAGGCGTTTATTCCGCCGCTGGGGCACGACGCAATGGAGCCCGGGGCGCTGGTTACGATTCTCGACAATCGCCGGATTCCTGTTGGCTCTGCGCTGTACTCGGAGGCTTCGCAGATTGCGTTGCGCAAGGTCTCCGCTGAGCCGCGCGTGGGGCGTTCGGAGTATCTACAGGATGTGGCCGAGCGTTTGCGCCGGGCGCTTGCCTTGCGGCGTGAGTTACTTGCTGCGGGAGATGCGGATTCGGCGCGGCTGATCTTCTCCGAGGCGGACAATCTGCCCGGTATCATTGCCGATCGCTATGGCAACCTGGTGGTGTTGCAACTGTTGACACAGGGCACTGCGCAGGACGATCTGCGCGAAGTCCTGGTGCGCGAACTGACAGTGGAGGAGGGAGTTGCGCAGGTGGTGGAGCGTCCCGATCCGCGCATTCGCGAGTTGGAACGGCTTGTTGCTCCTTCGAATGAAGCGCTGTTTGTGTGCGAAGGTGTTGCAGGCCCACCGAAGACACTGTTCATGCTGAATGGGTTGAAGCTGCACTTCGATGCCAACGCCGGACAGAAGACCGGAGCCTTTCTCGATCAGCGCAAAAACTATGCAGCCGCGGCAGCAGCGCATGTAGCAGCGCACGGTGAAGGAAAGGGTGAGGCGCTCGATATCTGCACTTATCAGGGTGGGTTTGCGCTGCACCTGGCGCGTGTGGCGCAGAAGGTTACCGGGGTCGATCAGAGCCGCAGCGCGCTGGAAACTGCTGAGGCCAACCTTGAGATCAATCGCGGGCAGATTGTTGCCGAGGTGGATTGGATGGAGGCCGATGCGTTCGAGCTGCTGCGCGCGTATGATTTGGAGAATCGGCGCTTCGACACTATCGTGCTCGATCCTCCGGCGTTTGCCAAGACGAAGCGCGCTGCCGAGGGGGCAATGCGTGGCTACAAGGAGATGAACCTGCGTGCGATGCGCATGTTGCGTCCCGGCGGTGTGCTGGTGACCTGTTCATGCTCGCACCATGTGAGCCGCGAGATGTTTCTTGCCACAGTAAGCGGAGCCGCAGCGGATGCGGGGCGCCATGTACGTCTGCTGGAAATGCGCGGTGCTGCTCCCGATCATCCCGAGGTACTTACGTTGCCGGAGACGGCTTATCTGAAGTGTTTGATTCTGCGTGTGGATTAGGTTGTACCCGCATATTAGGTTCTGAAAGGTGCGGGCTTCAGCCGCACAGTCTGCGTACCCACATCTCGATGAAGCCGAGATGTGGGTATCCGCTTTTTGTTTCGTGCAACGTTGTATTACTGCGGTGTTGCATTGCAGCAATGCGGTTCGTTGCGGAGTTGTGTTCGTGGGTTTATGCGGAAGCTGCGGGGATGAATCCATCGCAGCCACTGATGGGTGTGACCTTCAGGTGAAGTGCGTTGAATTTGGGGTGGCCGCATTCATCCAGCATGACTACGTCTGCCTGTTTGCTGGAGAGGATGTTGACCAGGGCGCTTGTTCTTGCGTGATTCTCACCAAAGTGCGAGCACAGTCCGCACTGGCCGTCGTGGATCGCTGTCATGTCCATAGATGAAGACTCCTTCGAACCGACTTGAAGAGTTGGAGCCGGGACAGCGCCCTCACGTTGCCCCGGCTTGCATTGTTCAGCACCATAAACCCGGCTAAAAGCTTTTGTAAACTGCGAGGGTTGGTAAGAGCTTTTGCGGTGTGGCGATTTAATCTGTCCGCACAGGCAGGACCTGCGCTGCGTGTGTTGGTTGTATGGGAACGAATGCAGCCGTTTTTGCGTATACAACTTGCGTGGCATGCCTGGCTCCGGATGGCCTTTTTTTTGTATGTTGTTACGGATGCGGTAAAAGCGACTGCGTGGAATGGTCAGTGCATGCGACTTCTGTAGATTCCGCCCTACAATAAAGGTCTTGCAGTAAAACAGTCTTGTCAGCTAAAGCCTTGCCAATCCGTAAGAAAATCCGTAAGAACATGCGCGACACTGCTTTATCCGTGCCGGCCCTTACTGCGGCTCAGCGCGAATACTTTGTATTGCAACTGCACGGGTGGTACGAGAAGAATGCGCGCCGTCTGCCGTGGCGCGAAACGCGCGATCCATATCGCATATGGGTCTCGGAGATCATGTTGCAGCAGACGCGCGTGAACGCTGTGCTCGATCACTATGCGCGATTTCTTGAGAGCTTTCCCACCGTGTTTGCACTTGCTCTTGCATTGGAATCGGAGGTGCTGGCGCACTGGAGCGGGCTGGGCTATTACCGTCGCGCGCGTATGATGCATCGCACGGCGAAGCTGATTGTGGAAGAACTGCACGGCAAGTTTCCGCGCACGGCGGAAGGGCTTCGCCGTCTGCCGGGCATTGGTATGTATACGTCGGCTGCGATTGCCAGCATTGCGTGGAACGAGCCTGTAGCCGTGGTGGACGGCAACGTGGAACGCGTGTTGCTGCGTGTGCTGGGACAGCCGCAGACGAAGGGCGCGGCCGCTGCGGAGTTTTTGCAGAGCGTTGCGCAATCGCTGACGCCCAATGAGCATCCCGGCGATCATAACCAGGCCATGATGGAGCTGGGTGCGACGGTGTGTGTGCCGAGCAATCCACACTGCGAGGAGTGCCCGGTGCTGCCGGAGTGTCGCACGCGCGGAGAACATGTTCGGGAGCCGCGTGCGCGTATGCAGTCGCAGCGCGTGGCTTATGGGCTGACTACGCGGCGCGTGCGCAACTCCGCGGCGGTAGAGATCCTGCTGCAACGGCGGCCATCCGATGCATCGCTGATGCCGGAGATGCTGGAGCTTCCCAGGCTTGCTTCGCCCGATGTCATGGAAGACAGTGAACCGTTGCTGCGGGTTCGTCATTCCATCGTCGGCACGAACTACTACGTGGAGATTCATGGCGTGTCCAGCCGCCAGAAGATGACAAAATACCTGGAACGGCGCGGCGATATGGAGTGGGCTTCCAGCAAGACACTGGAGAAACTACCGCTCACGGGGCTTACGCGCAAGACATTGCAGCGACTGCGTTTTATGCGCACAGTGGCTGGTCCTTTGCGGCAGCGTCTGCCGCTTGTGGTAGGCAAGAAAAAAGACAAGAAGGCATAAATCGTCAGCCTCTTTTCACCGGCGGTGCCATAACCCTGTTCGCATCCCACTGTCACAAGGCCACATCTGATGGAATGAGACAATGCATTCGACGGCGCGTTTGCCTGCGCTGTATCCACGGATCGCTGGTGTAGTCGAGCGATAACAACAGACTAAAAAAACAAGGAGCGGAAGCCATGGCAACGGAACGCAGCAGCAGTGCAGTGTGGCAGGGTGGTTTGAAGGACGGCAACGGCAAGGTGAGCACCGGCAGCGGTGTGTTGCAGGATCAGTCGTATACCTTTGTGTCGCGCTTCGAGACGGGCAACGGGACCAACCCGGAAGAGCTGATCGCAGCGGCCCATGCGGCATGCTACTCGATGGCGCTGAGCGCGGAACTGGAGAAGGCCGGCAACAAGGGTGAGAATGTTTCCACCACTGCGACCGTGGTGCTTGAGTTTGTGAACGGAGCACCTACCGTGACCACGATTCACCTGAAGAACGAATCGAAGGTGCCGGGGCTGGACGCGGCAAAGTTTGCCGAGATTGCGGAAGGCGCAAAGAAGAACTGTCCTATCTCGCGTTTGCTTGCAGCGGCAAAGATTGACCTGGATGCGAAGCTCGTCTCGTAAAAGTGCTTTCGCAAGGGCAGGATTTTAACCCTGCCGAATAGGTTCAACGAAGAAAAGAGGCTTTAGCCTCTGAGGGCGTAGCGTGGCTTGATTGGCGTTTCCTCGGGGGCTAAAGCCCGTTGCTATTGCGGGATTTTTACGGCAGGACTTTAGTCCTGCCCTTCTGAAATACTCTTTGCTTTCGGAAAGATGCCGTTTTAGTGCTTCGCCTTGCTGCCGAGCCACGATTGGCGGAAGGCGGTTTGTTCGGCGGTGAGTTTGCTGCCGGTAGATTCGAGTGGCACGATTTCGAGCGAGGGGTCGTCGTCGAGTACGGCGTTGGCATGTACCTGCTGCCCGCGGCGAAGGAAGACGAGTTCGATTGTTTCGCCCGGTTTGTGTGTGGATACTGCGGCCTGTACATCCGCGGGTGAGGAGAGCGTGCGGCCTCCGACGGAGACAAGCTCATCGCCGCGGTCGAGTCCGGCGTTGTAGGCTGCCGTGCCAATGATCGTAGGAGCAGCCACGCGCCAGCCGTGTTCGCCCTGTTCCAGACGCAACGTGCCCAGCGTTGCGCCGCCCTGTTTGCGAAGTACAAAGCCTGCGCGCAGCAACAGTGGTGCGTAGTCGATCTTCTCTGTGCCCTGCATATAGCGTTTTACGAAGTCGGCTGCGAAGGCAGCGTCGCCGCTGACCTTGGCGAGTTGTGCCTGCACATCGGCGATGGTGTAAGGATGCGCGACGAGTCCCGGCGCAGATGCTGCGGGCTTGCCGTAGGCGAACCACATGGCGCGCATGAAATCGTCGAGTGTGATCCTGGAGTTGGAGCGCGCACGCAGTGTCAGGTCCAGCCCCATCGCCACCACGTCGCCAAACGAGTAGTACGAGACGAAGGTGTTATTGAAATAGACCGGGAAGAGGTCACTTGCGCCATCTACGAACGGTGCCATGCGGCTCATGTCCATCGGAGATCGATACTTTGTGCCGGGTGAGTTCAGCATGTAGCTCAGGTCATTGGCAAACGCCATCATGCCGCGCGGCATGGGGTTCAGGCCGGTGCGAATCATGGTGAGGTTGCCGTAGTACTGCGTGAATCCTTCGGCGATAAACATCTTGTCCGACATGTTGACGTCGCGGAAGTTGAACGGCTCCAGTCCCTCGGGGCGTATACGCTCCACGTTCCAGTTGTGAAAGAACTCATGCGACACGGTACTCAAGGCCAGCGTGCGGCCTGTGATGACGGTGCTGTTGCGATGCTCCATGCCGTCGCCGTTGCTCCAGGGCAACGCGTCTTCGAGGAAGGTGTAGGTGCCGGGTTCGTACTCGGGCAGTTCGCCGTAGACGGCCTGCTCCTCGCGCACGATTCTTTCTACGCTGTCGAAGTAGGTTGCCAGTTCGGCGCTGCTGGCCTGCGAATGCACGGCGGCGCGGATGGTCTGCGTCTTGCCGCCGGGTTGCAACGAGGCCACCTGGAAGGTGTGAAGAGCGAAGTGACTCATCTCCACCGGGCTGTCCATCAGGTATTGCAGGTTGGGCGCGGTGAAGGTCTGCGGATCGCTGGTGGGATAGAGCTGTGTTGCAATCTTCCAGTCGGAGTCCTGCGGCAGTGCGAAGGTCAGCTTTGCTGCACGATCATCCTGCCCGTGTGCCCACATCACCGTTGCGGGGAAGTTCAGGTGCGCGTGCGTGGTGTCGATGGCCATGAAGGTGCCGTCCACGCGGTCGCCGAAGAGCTTGTAGCTGACGTGTACGGTGCCGTCAGGACTGTTGACCGTCCACGAGCGTGGATCGGGCCGCGTGACCTGCAACGGCTTGCCGCTGTCGTCGGTGAATTTTTCTTCGAAGACATTCGAAGCGTACTCGAAGGCCGCATAGCGTCCGGGCGATGAGCGGCTCATCTGTACCGTCAGTGGCTCGTTCGGCTGCTGATGGAAGGTAGCTTCGACTGCGACGACGTGGTGCACCCTGTCCGGAAACGAAAAGTGATACTCCGTTACGTTGTTGCTCTGTGCAACTGCGGACGAGGCCAATGCAGCGCCCAAAACAAACGAAAGGTGAGAAGAACGCAGAAGAGTCATCACAGTGAAGCGATGATAGAGCATTTTTCCGTAAAGACGTAGAGCGAAGGCATTCCCTCAGCGGTTAAAACCGCTTGTTGTTGCAGGGCTTTTACGGCAGGGTTAGAATCCTGCCCTTCCAAAAACAACTGACCTTTCGCGGCAGTGCCTTTATCTTCATCGCGGAAGTTTGTGCGGACGCAAAAAGGCCCGGAGCCTCACGGAGAGGAGCCGGGCCTTTTTGCTTGCCTTAACTACATGCAGCCGGGGTGAACCGTCTGCGGTTGGAGAAGCGCCGATTTACTTGGCGGCCTTCTTCGTTGCGGTCTTCTTGGCTGCTGCCTTCTTTGCAGGTGCCTTCTTGACAGCGGCCTTCTTCGCTACGGTCTTCTTAGCTGCAACCTTCTTTGCCACAGCCTTCTTGGCTACGGTCTTCTTAGCTGCAACCTTCTTCACTACAGCCTTCTTTGCTACGGTCTTCTTGACAGCGGCCTTCTTCGCCACGGTCTTCTTTGCTGCTGCCTTCTTTGCAGGTGCCTTCTTGGTTGCCAAGGTTTTGCCTCGCTGGTTGGATTTCGCTGCCTTCTTTACGACAGCGCTGCCGCCACGTTTCGTGGCAGACTTCTTTGCAACGGCCTTCTTCGCCGCCACCTTTTTCGCTGCGGCTTTCTTCGCAGACTTTTTGGCGGGGGATTTCTTAGCTGTTGCGGATTTGGTTGTAGTGGCCTTCTTTGCCACCTTCTTCGCTGCTTTCTTTGCTGTCTTTTTAGCAGCAGGCGCAGCCGATTTCTTTACAGCGGCTTTTTTCGCGGCCTTTGCCGGAGCCTTCTTTGCCGCAGTTTTCTTCGCGGGAGCCTTTGCCGATTTTGCTGCGGCCACGGCTTCGCGCAGGCTCTCGCCCACGCTTATCTCTGCCTCGTTTGCTTCCGGCTCTTCCGACAGGGACTCAGCCGGAGTGTACGGTGTTGCACCAGAGGTCGCAGGGGCTTCGATGGTGGCCTGTTCCGCGTGAGGCTCGTCGTCATCGTCGAGATCGTCATCGGAGCTGATGAAGACAACTTCTACCTCGTCATCTTCTTCGTCCTCGTAGTCGTTGTCTTCGTCCTCTTCGCGATCCATGTCGTAATCATCTTCGGCTGCCGCCGCGTAGAACTTGAACTTGTCGTCAGACATCATGGTTTTCAGAACCCTCCGCTACCGATGCAAGTAGGATGCAACATCCGATCCCTCTGTGTTGCTGGTGGCCAAATGAAAACACACCGGATGCGAACACAGCAATATGGTGCACCGACTGTAGTGCATTAGCAAGAGGAACTTTTCGTTTTATACAAGAATTTGATTCACAACTTTGTTCACACCGCCTGTTCCGCATGCATCGTCCATGGTGTTTTTACAACGCGTGGCGTGGTGGATGTGCGGCATAAGACGTTTTTGTGTACGGCATGCATGCGTATGTCGGCTGTTGTTGCGCGACGAAAATGCGCTTCTACACGGTGTAAAAACTTTCCGGAAAGAATGGAAAAAGCCGCGCCTGTATTGCGTTTCCGCGTGCTCCGATACACTGGAACGTATGGCTTCCATTGTGAAAGCGATCCGCGGTACGCGCGATCTTCTGCCCCCTGAAACTGTTTTGTGGAACCGCGTGGAGAGCACGGTGCGCGGTGTGTTTGCGCGTTACAACTTTGGCGAAATTCGTACGCCTGTGCTCGAAGCCACGGAGTTGTTCGCTCGCGGTGTGGGCGAAGAGACCGACATTGTGAGCAAAGAGATGTACACGTGGGAGGACCGCGCACGCGCTGCCAGCGAGAAGGCGCAGTCACTTACGCTGCGTCCCGAGAACACGGCGGGCGTGGTGCGTGCGTACATTGAACACAAGCTGGGCGACACCGGCAATCTGCAAAAGCTGTATTACATTGGGCCGATGTTTCGCCGCGAGCGTCCGCAGAAGGGACGCTATCGGCAGTTCTTCCAGATTGGCGCGGAGGTGATCGGGCCGCCAACTTCGGGTAGTGAATCCGCTTTGCGCGATGCCGAAGTGCTGGAGATGCTGGCCACGCTGCTCGACGAGCTTGGCATTCCACGTGCGTCGGCGGAGAACGACTACAAGGGCTGGAAGCTGCTATTGAACTCGGTGGGTTCGGCAACGGATCGTCCGCGTTACATTGCGGCGCTGCGCGAGGCGCTGGCGCCGGTGAAAGATCGCATGTGCGCTGATAATCAGCGGCGTGCGGAGACGAATCCTCTGCGCGTGCTCGATAGCAAGGACGAAGCTGACCAGGAGATTATCAACGCGCTGCCAAAGATTGCCGATTATCTCGACGCGAATTCCAAGGCGCATTTTGCGGAGGTGCTGGAGGCGCTGAATGCGTGTGGTGTTCCGTACGAGGTGAATCCGCGGCTGGTGCGCGGGCTGGATTACTACACGCGCACGACGTTCGAGTTCACCGTGGATCTTGGCCTGGGCACGCAGAATGCGTTGCTCGGTGGCGGGCGTTACGACGGACTTTCGGAGATGCTGGGCGGTCCGAAGGCTCCGGGTATTGGTTTTGCTATCGGGGAAGACCGCCTGATTCTCACGTTGCAGGCGCTGGCCGAAGCGAAGGCTGCGGCGGAAGGTGAACCCGATGTGGTGAAGATCGACGCTTACATTGCGCCGTTGTCGCCTGCGCAGAATGCGGCTGCGCTGGCTATTGCACGCACTCTGCGTACGGCAGGGCTTGCGGTCGAAGTGGGCGACGGCAACTTCCGTTTGAAGAAGAGTTTCGAAGCGGCTGACCGTGTGGCGCGCAGCATCGTGATTCTTGGCGAAGACGAAGTTGCAGGCAGCACGGCTACCGTGAAGCGCTTTGCGGATGGTTCGCAGAGCAAAGTTGCGTTTGCCGATCTGGCCTCTGCGATTCGAGGTTAGTAGTTTGGGCGCTTTCGGAAGGGCAGGACTTTAGTCCTGCCGCATGTGTTGGGAGAGTATGCATTCCCTCAGCGGCTGAAGCCGTTTCTCTTTTGTGGCTTTATGTCAGGGCTGAAGCCTTGACCTTCCGAAAGAACTTTGTGTTCTGAAGAGGGCGTGTCAACGTCCTGCCAACCCACATCTCAAAAAACGAGATGTGGGGCACCTGTTTTGTGTGTTGCTTACGAGATGTGAAAGACCCGCGCGTTGTGGTTTCGATGCTATTGCGTTGAATGCTTCTAGTGAACGCGGTCGCGGATTTCAGTGCGGACGAGGTAGAGGAAGAAGACCATGGAGAAGGCGGCAGGCAGCAGATAGCCCGGCTGGTGTGTCTGCGCGAAGGTCAACACATTGCCCAGCGAGTAGAAGAAACATCCGCCCAGAAGCATGGCCCATCCCCAGCGGCGCAGGCGCAGAAAGCCGAAGACACCGACTAGAATCAGCGTGGCCACAGTGAGGATGGCATAGAGCGCACTGGTGCGGAACTGGTCGCGGTGCGTGATGACGTTCACCGCATTGATGACGGATACGAACAGCATGAAGATGGCGATCATGGCCATGCCGGGAAGCATGCGCGGTGCGTTGCTGTTGTTTGCCTGCGGACGGACCGAATCCGGTGGCAGCTTGATGCGTTTGTTTTCGTCCTCAGGTGTGCTCATTGCGGTTCCGTTCGGTGTTCAAGCGGTTTCAGTTACAGGGTTTTCAGGTACGCAAGGATGTAGGCGATATTGTCGTCGGAGAGTTGTCCGCCGAGCGCGGGCATCATGCCGCGACCGTGTTGAATCGTCCATGTGATGCGCTCGTCGTTGGCGGGTGCTCCGCTGGGCAGGTACTGCTTCTTGTAGACGCCGAGCAGCGAAGGCCCATGCAGTGCGCCGGTCTCGCGGTCGTAGTGGCAGACGGCGCAGTTCTGCGCGAAGAGCATGTGGCCGGATTGTTCGGTCGGCGTGAGTTGCTCCAGAGGCTTGGGTGGCGGTGTGGTTTTGCAGCCGGTCAGTATGCAGCATACGGCTGCGAGCGCAAGGGTGTATCGAGTCTTCATGCCGTGCGCTCCCGCATGCGTTTGTAGGCCTTGTGTATGAACGATCCCATGTACCAGCCGTCGATGTATTTGTAGGGTGTTTCGCCCGTGGTGTAGTGGCCGCAGGGCAGAACGCGGCTCACGAAGTTCACTCCGCGCTGGCGGAAATTTTTCAGTACATCGAGTGAGAACTCACGCAGGAATGTGAGATCCCACGGTGCGTAGATCACCAGTGTCTGCCGGGTTTTTTCCGCGGCGAATCGATCCATCGCTATCATGGGGCTGATGCATGCGAGGATCGAGCAAACCTGTTCCTGCGTAAGACCTTCATGTTCGAAGGCGGCGCGAATGTGGCGCGTGCTTTGCCCTGTCCACACCACGTCGCCGAACCATGTGGACGCATGGTTAAACGCACACACCTGCAGGCGCGGATCGTAGGCCGCAGCCATGAAGGCGTAGCACGAACCCAGCGACGTGCCGAGTACGCCGAACTGCTCGTAGCCCTGTTGTTCGAGCCAGTCCACGCAGGCGCGAATGTCGACCACGGCCTGGCGGCAGGCAGCGATGGTGCGGCCGATGTTGCTGCTTACCGCGTAGTCGCTGCGTTCGAGCTCGGCGGGGCGGCGAATGTCGTGATATGGCTTCGAGAGGCGCAGACCGCCAACGCCAAAGCGATTGAAGATGCTGCACAGAGCGTTGTGGCTGAAGGCGTCGGCGTTCCATTGCGGCATGACGACGATGGCCTGCTTTTTGCGCTTCGGATCTTTGTGCGCGGGTTCGGGGAACCAGCGTGCGTTGACTATGTCGTTCTCCGGATATTTGCTGTGCACAGGCGAGGTGAAACGAAGGAACTCTGCCCTGGCAAGATCGCCATTGGCAGCGGCTTCGCGCACTTCCTGCTCCTGGCGCAGCGTTTCGGGGCGCACATTGGTCGGAAACAGCTCAGGATGGCGTTCTTCCAGGCGAAAATCCGTGGGCGGCGCATAGCCGTAGAACTCTTCGGAGCGCGCAATAATTTCTTGGTTTACGCGCACCATGCGGTCGAGCGCTTCGGCGTGTGTGAGTGTTCCTTCGGCTTCTCTGCGGGCAGAATCGGCGGCAAGCTCGCTGAAATCCGCAAGCCAGTCAAATCCCCACTCCAGTGGCCGCACCACGCGGTTCGTATCCCGCGTGGTCAGCACCGTCTCCCAGCGGATCATCCAATCCGCATACCACTTTGCTAGCATTCACTATCAGGATACAGGCTCTAAATCTCACGAATAGGCACCTGGTGCATCTAAAACCTATGTTGTCGTTTTGTACCCTGTCTCAGCGCGCGCTGCTTGGCCTCTTTTTAGCCATAGTGATTCCCCCGCATGCGGCTACAGCAAAGGCGGCTGCAATGCCGCAGGCTGCGACTGCCGCGACCAATACAGGTGCGGCTTCGGCTTCGCCTGCAAAGAGCATGGCAACGTCTTCTCCGGCTGTAGCTCCCACTCCTGCTCGTGTTGCACCGTCGGCGGTTAAGCCTGCTTCGCTTCCATCGAACCAGACGTTTTCGCAACAGATCGCATCGCTCCCCAAACTCCCCAATCCCGGCATCGATACCGTTGCGGGTGGCAAGGACATTCTGGCGCATTTGAATGCTGTGTTGCGTTACTATCGCGAGTCGATGGGGCAGGCACAGAAGCTGGGCGAGCCCAGCGACGTGCTGTACATGCAGCAATCCGCCACACAGGCCACGCAGGCTTCGCAGGCTGCTTTTCTGGCAGCACGCAATGTGGCCGAGCTGTTCATGCGATTGCAGAGCAATGGCTCTTCAACGCAGGCTGCGAACAACGACGAGCAGAAAGGTGACGAGCAAAAGCAGCCCAGTGAATCGCAACGGCTCGCCGATATACGCGCTCGTGTGCAGGCGCGTGCCAACGACCTGGCCGCGCAGGATGCCGCACTGGACAAACAGATTCAAACTGCCAAGGCCAAGGACCTGCCCGCTCTGCGTCAAAAGGACGAAGAGCTTGAAGGCCAGCTTGAGCTGCAAAAAGCCATGCTCGACGCTCTGGGCAAGATGGCCAGCATGGCCGAAGCGCAGACCAGCACCGGCCTGGTGGGTGAGATTGACCGGTTGCTGCGCGCGGCGCCGGAGCTTGGTGCTCCGACCGCCGGCACGCCCGCCGCCGCACCGTCGCCCGTGTTGGAAAGTCTGAACGATGCTCGCAGCTCCGGTGTCAGCAGCCAGGCGATGGCGTTGTTCCAGCTTCTCAGTACACGCCGTGACATTGACAGCCGCATCCGCGATGTGGAGGCACTGCGCAAGCAGGCCGTGAACCTGCGCAGACCGGTTGTGTCGCTGCTGCGTGCAACGGTGTCACAGGGCAATGACGCTATGCAGCAGTTGCCGAATATCTCGGACGCGCAGGCGCTGCATGCTCTGCGCGCGCGCTATGACTCGTTGAGCGCCACCTTCCATGTACTTACGAATGTGTCGCTGCCGATTACGCAGGAGGTGGTGCTGCTGGATGCAAGCCGCGCCAACCTTGTGAGCTGGCGCAATGCGATTGATGCGGAGTACAACTCGATTCTGCGTTCGCTACTATTGCGTGTGGCGACGATTGCGGTTGCATTGCTGATCCTGTTCGTTATCAGCCAGGTGTGGCAGCGGCTTTCGATCAAGTACATTCGCGACATTCGTCGGCGCCGTCAACTGCTGATCATTCGCCGCACGGTGATTGGTTTTCTGGGCGGCATCATTGTCATCTTCGGCTTTGTGACACAGTTCAGTTCGCTGGCCACCTTTGCCGGATTCATCACGGCCGGTATTGCGGTGGGGTTGCAGACGATCCTGTTGTCGGTGGCGGCGTACTTCTTCATCATCGGCCGCTATGGTGTGCGCGTGGGCGACCGCATCTCGGTGGCGGGCGTGACCGGCGACGTGATTGAAGTGGGGCTGGTGCGCTTCTACATGTCGGAGCTGATCGGCACGGGAACGGAGCTGCATCCCACGGGACGCATTGCCGTGTTTGCGAATTCGGTCCTGTTCCAGGCAGGTACGCCGCTGTACAAACAGATGCCCGGCTCTGACTATTCATGGCACGAAATTGTGGTGAACCTGAAGCCCGATGAGGACTATAAGCCAGCCACGCATGCCGTGCTTGACGCGGTGACCAGCACCTACGACAGCTATCGTCCGCACATTGAAGGGCAGCATCGGCGGGTGGAGCAGTGGATGGATGCTGCAGTGAAATCGCCCGCGGTGGAGGGACGTCTGCAACTCACCGATGCGGGTTTACAGTACGCTGTGCTGTTCCCGGTGGAGACGAAGCATGCAGCCGCAACCGATCAGAAGATCGTGCAGGCCGTGCTGCACGAGATGGCAGGGGATGAGACTGTGTCGAAGGCAATCTCGTCACCGCCGACGATACGCGCTGTGGTTAAGGGGTAGCGCTGCTCCACGTGTCGTCCTATAGCTCAAAGAAAATAGGCTGCGTGGTATATGCTCCGCAGTCTTTTTCTTTGAGCTTTTGCGTTAAGAGATATTACTGGCCCTGTGGTTCGTTGGTTGCGACGGTTGTTGGAGCCTGTACCGTCAGATCGTTCTCCAGCCGGAAACGCACGCGCGCCTCTGCCGGAATCACAATGTCGCGGTTGCCTGTGGTGCCTGCTACCAGCGTTCCCAGGCCACCACCGGCTAAGCCTCCGGCCAGCAGTCCCACACCGCCGCTGGCAATGCCGCCGATCAACATGCCCGCGCCCGCAGTGCCGCCGATCCATCCGGCGGTGCGCTTGCCTTTGCCTTTTTTCGTGGCAACAAAGTCCGCAGTGGAAATCGGATAGACCTGGCCGTCATGCACCAGCGAAGTAAGTCGCAGTTGCAGGATGGAAGCACCCTTGAAGTGGCCTCGCCTGTGGGCCGCGTCGATCACACCGCGCACATCTGTCCCTCGCGGCAGCACCACGTTGCCATCGCGCACCACGTTTTCCGCCAACTCGCCTGTAAAGCGATTGCCGACACGCGCGTGTTTGACGTCGATGCGCTGGTTCATACGAATCGTCAGCATTGTACCTGCCGGAATTGCAATATTGGCCGGTATAAATACGGGTGCAGGTGCCGGCGTGCTTGCCATGGCAGGAGAAGCAGCGGAAGCCATTGTGCCGGGTGCGGGCGGAGCAATGCTGCCTTCGGCCAGTACGCCCGGAGCCTTGTAACGCGCGGCGTGGCGTGGTTCCGGGCGTACGCCGTTGCTCCAGTCGGGCATGTTCTGCGGCGTGGGCGAGCCTGCGGGAAGGGTGGTGGAGACGACGGTGGGTGTAGCGCCGCCGGGTGCCGCCGGATAGACCATCGTGGTGGTGGTATTGCCGTTGCCGTCCACGTAGAGCACCTGCTGCGGTTTGCCGGTAGCGGTTACATCTTTTTTGGCGGCTTCCACGGCGCGATCCTGCTGCGAGCATCCGGTGAACAGGCATGCAGCCATAGCCAGCGATGCCAATGGTGCGAACAGGTTTTGCTTTCGATACAACATTGCGTTTTTTGTCTCCAGCGCGAGCAGCCAGGTCGGTACAGCGAGAGTGGCTCTTCGCGAACTCAACACCCGGGAAGTGAGATGCGATTGCAGTGGATTTTGATGTCCCACAGTATTTTTTAGTTCTTTCAAGAAGGGTTCATTCGAAGATTTCGACCGTCTGTTTGGCTTAATGTCATGTTTTCGCAGTAATATGGCTTCGTTCCGCTAGGAGGTCCGACCAATGGATTTGAACCGCCGACAGTTTGTGGCCGCAGGCTCGTTTGCCCTGTTTGCTGCAACTCTTCGTGCCGAAGCAAAGCAATGTCCTTTTCGTCTTGCCGTGATTGCCGACGAAATTTCCAAGGATTTCGACCATGCCTGCCATGTAGCCGCTAACGACTTCGGTCTTTCCTGGATTGAAGTGCGCGACCTGTTGGGCAAGAACATCACCAAGCTCGACGCCAATGAAACCGCCGAGGCAAAGAAGATTCTTGCCAAGAACAACCTGCGCGTCACCAACGTGGGAACGCCCCTGTTCAAGAGCGACTTTCCCGGCGCGCCGCTCTCCAAGGAAGGCCCGAACAAGGACCCCAACAAGGTTCCGAAGGACCTTTCCGCACAGTACCAACTGCTGGACGAGGCCATTGCTGCCGCACGCAACTTCGGCACGGAACGCATCCGCTGCTTCGATTTCTGGCGGCTGGAAGATCCGGCACCCTTCCGCAAGGCAATGGACGCGGAGCTGGATAAGGCTGCCACCATTGCCGGCAAGAACGGTATGATCCTGGTGCTGGAAAATGAAATGGCCTGCAACACCGGTTCGGGCAAGGAAGCGGCACGCACGCTGGCGGCTGTAACCAATCCGCACCTGATGCTGAACTGGGACCCGGGCAACAGCGGTACCTTCCCCGGCGACGTTCCTTACCCCGACGATTACAACGGCTTGCCGAAGAAGCGTATCGGCCACATGCATGTGAAGTCGGTGTCGCGTACACCGGGCGAAAAGCGCAGCTTCCAGTGGGAGCCGGTGGGCAAGGGACTTGTCGACTGGACCGGCCAGCTTCGTGCCATGAAGCAGGCGGGCTATCGCTATGGCGTGAGCCTGGAGACGCATTGGCACGGCGGTCCGGGAACCACACGCGAGGAGATCAGCGAGTCGTCCACACGCGTCTCGATGCAGGGTCTGAAGGATGCTCTGAAGGCTGCCGGTATCGACTGCTAACAATGAGTATGTATTACAGGTTTTAACGCATGATCCACATATCGCTTTGAGAAAGTGTTTGTTCTTCCAGGTTTCGTAAGGGGCACACCTCAGACGTGCCCCTTACGAAAGCCATATGTGGATAATGCCTTGCCTCTGTAGAACGTTCATGGATTGATTTCAATGATGCACAAACGGGAATAAACGGGAGATGACCGGGACTTCTTTTGGTTGGGTTTGTGCGTCCATCTCTGTTTAAGTGGCGGCTCTTTGCTTATCGGATACGTTAAACCTGGTAATTGAAAGAGTTTGCCGGAAAGCGAGGTATTGTCAATCCTATGTATCGTTCTATAGCTATGTATCGTTCTGTCCGGGGATATTCTCTGCTTGTTGCTGCCGCGGTTCTGGCCATTTCCGTTACGGGTTGCAAAGGTCCCAAGGACCAGACCGGTAATCTGAAGACAGCTATCAACAACTATTACGATCAATGGCCGGAATGCCTGTGGAAGCAACCCATCCAACTGCCGCAGCAGCATGCAAAGAACGATGCTGCCGCCGTTCAACCCTTTGACGCACTGGTCGATCAAGGCCTGCTTTCGCGTACGCCGGTGGAGAAATCCAGGCTCATCATTCTGAAAGAAATTGCTAACAGCTATGACCTTACCGACAAGGGCCGCGCCAATTGGACTGTCGATTCCAGCCAGCCGGGTTACGGCAACTTCTGCTATGCACACCGCGCGGTAAAGGATATTCTCAGCAGCACACCGGCAGGGACTCAGCCTGGTGCCACCACTACCGTGAACTACACCTATACGCTGGGCGATGTGAAGGACTGGGCTCGCGCTCCTGAGACGCAGAATGCCTTCCCCGAATTGCAGTCGGCTTTGGGCGCAACCAGCCAGGCCACCACAAAACTCCTGCTTACCAGCGACGGATGGAAGGTGCAGGCCGCGGCAAAGTCCGAGTCTGCCGATGGCAGGATCGTCGAGTAAGTCTTCGTTTCATTGAGCGCTGCCGCTTGGTCCCACTGCGCGTGTTCGTGCCAATTCAAATAGCACAGCGCTCAAAATCGCAGGTGCATATATTTTTCGGTTGGCTCTCCCGTTGGTTGCGAACGAGAATTTTTGCGCCGACCAACGGAAGGCCCGCGGCAAAGCCCGAGCATACGTCACGAAGTGACCGCTGTCCGCGCAGGGCGCCCGCGCGGCAGCGCATCTCTTCCCCTAGCTCTTTTTGGCGTCCTGAATGGCGGCCAGAACCTCTTCGCTGTGGTTCTGTACCTTCACATCCGGCCATACCTTCACGATCTGGCCCTTGGGCGAGATGAGGAAGGTTACGCGTTTCGCAACCTTGTTCGGGCCAGCCGCTACCACCGGAACACCGTACTCATCCACCACCTTGTGCTCGGGGTCGGCCAGCAGCTTGAAGGTCAGGTTTTCCTTGGTGCAGAAGGTCTTGTGGCTGTCCGCTGTGTCGAGGCTCACGCCCAAAACGGCGGCATTGGCCTTGTCGTATTGCGCCTGGTCGCGCTGAAAGTTGTGCGCTTCAATGGTGCATCCCTGCGTCATGTCCTTGGGATAGAAGTACAGCACCACCCACTTGCCCTTGTACTGCGACAGGCTGACCGGCTTGTCTTCCTGCGAGGGCAGGGTGAAGCTCGGAGCTTTCTTGCCCGGCTCCAGCAGAGCGGCAGCGGCTGCAGCCATGGCCATCCGGGCGGTTCCTAAAACTGCCAGCACTGCTACTACCAACATCGTCCACAATCCCATGCGCTGCATTCTCTTGCTCCTTTTCAAACTCCGCATGCAAGTATGACTCACCGCGGATGCCGTAGGAAAGCCCTGCGTGTGATTATGCGGGTCGTGGCTCGCCTGTGATGGCAATGCCTGCGGCGTTTGCCTCTGCGAGCATGCGTTCTTCGTCGAAGAGCAGCGTGTGGCCGGCTTCGATGGCGAGGCAGGTAGCTCCGGCTGCCTTCATGGCGGCGATGGTTGGCACGCCAACCACCGGCACATCGAAGCGCAGGTCCTGCTTCGGTTTGGCTACTTTTACCACTGTAAGAGAACGCGCCAAAGTGGATGCTTCTTCCTCCAGGGAACCCATCAGAGAGCCAGCGCGGGCAATGCAGGCGTCGGTGCCCTCCATTGCTTCAACGGCGACACAGGCTCCAGCAGCGATGACCACGGTCTGTCCCAGGTCGAATCCGGCGACACCGCGTGCGACGTTCAGGCCGTAGGCAATGTCGTTGCGTTCGACCTCGTTCGGTTCGCGGGTGGTCAGCGTGCCTGCGCGGGCCAGCATCGGTTCGAGGTAGGCGGTGGAACTCATCAGCTCGATACCCTCGTCGCTCAGCACTTTTGCGACGGCACCCAGCAGCATGTCGGTATTGCGCGTGCGCAGACTCATCAACAGCTTGGCCAGCCGCCAGTCGGGCCGGATGGCGCTGAAGATCTGCTTGTGCCGCACCTGCCCGGCCATCACAGCCTGCGTAACTCCAGCGTGTTGAAGGGTTTCGACCAGTCGCGAGAGTTCGCCCAGGCTCATCCAATGGACTTCCATGCCGCTGTCGTGCGTGGCGCGTGTGTCCATTTCGGGGTCTGTTTCTTCCTTGATCGCGGCCACGACAACGTGTAGCCCGCGAGCACGTGCCGCCTCCAGCAGCAGGAAGGGAAACCGCCCATTGCCTGCAATTAAACCCAGTTTGTTCGTATTCAAACTCCGCTCGGTGGTGCCCAGATTCTGCTTGTCCATCAGCGCCATCCTCCCACGTTGCAGGCTATTCGTCCAAACGGCGGTCAGGCAGATCTTTTTTTCTGGTACATTCTGCCGATTAGAATATGGCATAATGTCCTTATGGCTACCGTGGCACATGCACCGCAGACCTTCAGTGAAACGCTGGGGATCGATCTGTCCTCCATTGAGGCGGGTTTGCCGATTTCTTCTCTGGAAGAATTGGTTGGGCTGGTTGGCATCTCGTGGCCGCTGGTCTACCAGACGATTCTTCCCGCGCGCACGCTGAAACATCGCCGCGCAAAGCAGCAGCCGCTCTCGATCGAGGAGTCAGACCGCGTTGCGCGCATGGCCCGTATCTTTGATCACGCTATGCGTGTTTTCGGTGACCTTGGCCGCGCCCGTCTGTGGCTGGAACGCCCCAAGCACCGCTTTGATGGACGCGCGCCCCTCCAGATGCTCGCCTCTGAAACCGGTGGCCGCATGGTGGAAGAGATGCTCGGCCAGATCGAATACGGGTTCTTCGCGTAAAGATAGCTGAACCTGATAAGACATCATGGCTTTCCCCGGAGATGAGTATTAGCTCCCATGCGGTTTATGCCGCACATAATTAAGAGGAGTTCTATATCCATGATTTTATGGAGGATTAGTCGTCACCCCGACCTTTCAGGGGAGGGAGGACTCTACTACTCGGGGCGCTGGCATAAGTCTGGACGCTTCATCGTTTACTTGGCGGATTCGCTTGCGGGAGCCATGTTGGAAACACTTGTCCATCTTGAAATCACTGACGACGCAATCCCGTTGGGCTATTTTTACTTGCGTGTCTCCGTGTCGGAAGATGTTATTGTGGTTGATCTTCCGGTACTTCATGAGGAATCTGAAAGCAATGGAAAAATCTCACGGAGTGGTATAGAAAAAATCGGGAAAGACACATGGCAGGATGACATGGAACTCACCCAGTCGATTGGAGATCGATGGTTGAGCGAAGGAGCTTCGGCCTTGGCGCGGGTGCCTTCGTCCATTGTGCCGCACACATGGAATTATCTTTTGAATCCGGCTCATCCCGACGCGAGCAAGGTCGTGATTACGTCGGCAGAAAAGTGTAAATTCGACGAGCGGTTGCTGGTTGGCCGCAGAAGTTTTGCTACTTGATGACGCCGCGTTCGCTTTTGGCGATGAACTGGGCGAGGTAGGCCACACGTTCGCCGAATTCGCCGACGGCCACCTTTTCCTGGATGGCTGCGAGCGCCTGCGTGGTGTTCAACTTGCTTGCCTGGAGCAGACGATAGGCCTCGCGCAGTTGTTTGATCTCTTCGGGAGTGAAGCCTTTGCGTTCCAGGCCTACCTTGTTAATGCCGAAGGCGCGGTTTTCGCGGCGCACGCTGGTCAGCGAATAGGGCAGAACATCCTGCGTGATGGTGGTGCCGCCGCCGATATAGGCGTACTTGCCGATGGTGCAGAACTGGTGGACCGGGGCATTGGCACTGAGCGTGGCGTGGTCTTCCACGGTGACGTGGCCGGCCAGCGTGGCTCCGTTGGGCAGGATGCATCCGTTGCCGATGTGCGAGTCGTGTCCGATGTGGACGTAAGCCATGATCAGGCAGCCGTCGCCGATGGTGGTTTCGCCGCCGCCGCCCGCTGTGCCGCGGCTTACCGTAACGTTTTCGCGGATGGTGTTGCCCTTGCCGATGGTCAGTTTGGTGGCTTCACCTCTGTATTTCAGGTCCTGCGGCGAGCAGCCCAGCGAGGTGAATGGGAAGACACGGTTGTCGTCGCCCATGGTCAGGTGCCCATCCAGCACCACGTGGCTCACCAGCTCGCACCGTTCACCCAGCACCACGTTCGGACCCACCGTGCAGAACGGGCCGATGGTGCAGCTCTCCGGCACAACAGCGCCTGCGGCAACAAAGCTTGTGGGGTGGATGGCCATAGGTTTAAAGCATTCTCCCTGACACTGTGATTCCGCCAAAGTTCTTCGAACGCCGTTTTCTTCGAAGGCAGTTTCTGCAAAACGGCGTACAACTGCTCGCTTCCGATCGACTTCTTCCGGGAGAGTGCGTTAAACCGCAGTCTCCGGCAGTTCCACTGCGTCCTGCTTTGGATTCGATTCGCCCACAGTTGTAGCGGGTTTTGCAGGCTGGTTCGACGATGGACGCGGTACAAGCTGGCACATCACCGTGGCTTCGCAGGCGGTCTTGCCATCCACTGTGGCCACGCCGTGCATCTTCACGGCGCGCGAACGCCAGTTCAACACAGACACTTCAATGCGAACCTGGTCTCCGGGAACGACCGGCTTGCGGAACTTGGCACCGTCAATGCCGGTAAAGACCATCAGCTTGTCGTCGCGGTCGGGAATCTCGTTCAGCAGCAGTGCGCCGCCCGCCTGCGCGATGGCTTCGATCAGAAGCACACCGGGCATCAGAGGATAGCCCGGAAAATGCCCGGTAAACTGCGGCTCATTCGCCGTCACATTTTTCAGGCACACGATGCGCTTCTTCGGCTCCACCTCAAGCACGCGGTCGATCAGAAGAAACGGATAGCGGTGCGGCAACAGCTCCATCAACTGCTGCACATCCATAACAGGCGCGACAATCTCACTCATGACTCAAGCCAGTATAGTGTGCGCATCGTTTGCAATCCATGAGAAAGGACGTGGAGGCAGTTTTACTGCATGGATTTTAAAAACAAATGCAAAATATGCGAGGTGCGTACGCGTGATGTTTTTCCTGCGCTCTACTGTTGCGGAGGCATTGGATGTTGCGGAGGTGCGGGGTATTGTTGCGGCATGGCGGCCATATTGGCGTAGGCGGCTTCGCGTAGGCGTGCCTGCTGTTCCGTCTCCGCAACGCAAGCCCACACCAGCGAGCCAACCCATCCGATCACCGTCCAGCCCAGCAGAAAATTCACGAGAATGATGCCGACCTTCCTGTCCACGTGTCGCATGACCGCCACAATGGTCGGAATCCAGTACGGCAGAATCAGGATGCAAAGAATCGTAAACAGGCTCATCGAGCCAAATAGAAGGTGCAGCATGCAGGCGCTCCGGAAATTGAAACAGGAATGCGAGGAGTATATCCCGCTGTTTTGCGCATGTTCAAAAGTAGCGGGATATACATGTCATGTGCGCGTTAGTCCTTGTGTTTGCCGATGGGGGCGCCGGGGGCGAACAGGGCCGGGTCCACGGGTTTGTAGTGCATCTCTTCCACGAAGCGTTGCGACACCATGTCGCCGTTGAAGTAGCGCGTGGTCACATACGGCGTGGGGATGCCGTCCACGTCGTGCCAGGTGCTGTACTCTTCGATGTCTTCGTCGAAGTCCTTGTACTTGTCGTTGCGGAACTGGAAGACGCGGCGCAGAGGATAGCGCGTGCTCAGTTCGATATCCACGGTGACGGAGTTGTTGTCCTTGTCGATCAGCGTGACCTCTTCCACCTCGCGGCGCGCCACGATCTTGTGTCCGCCATAGATGAGCATCGTTTGCGGATCGGTGAGCCACGTGTTCGCAATGGAATCCAGCGAGTAGTGAATGCGGCGGAAGTAGGCGTCCTGGTCTTCTTTGGGTAAGGCTTTGCGTCCGCGATAGGTGACTTCCACGCCTTCCTTCGGTGTCCAGATCTGCACGATGTCGCGCTTCCTGGTAAGCTCCAGTCGATCTTCCCATTGATTGTCGGGCAGCGCGTGATGAAACTGTACATAGTCGCCCACGCCGGTGGGGTGGTTCTTGTAGAACGACGATGTATGCCCCTTCAGTACATAGTCGCCGCGCTTCAGCCATCGCTGTCCGCCCAGAGCGTTGTACATGGCGTTTAACGCAGCGCGCGCTTTGGCCTGGTCGATCTCTTCGCCCGGCCTGGGCTGTGTGACTACGATCTGTTCTTCGCGCGCAGGGTTGTTCGGAGCGGCATCCGGGGTTTGTGCTGCATCCCTTTTCTGAATGCTGTCCTGCGTCTGCGCTTGCGAACCAGGACTCTTCTGCGTGTTGCTCTGTGCCAGTATCGGCAGACACAACGCTGCGCACACTGCACCTATGCAGACGGTTTTCGTTTCATGCAGCTTCCACTTGCGCTTCATCGTTATCCTTCTCTTATCCCACCAGCACTGCGCCGCCGTTTACGTTGAAGATTTCGCCTGCGATGAATCCTGCGAGCGGTGTGCAGAGAAACAGGATCGGCCCGGCAATCTCTTCCGGTGTGGCCACGCGGCCCAGTGGAATCGTCTGAAACACTCTCTTAGACGCGACTGGATCGGTGAGTGTACTCACGGTCATGTCGGTGTGTACCCATCCTGGCGCTACGCAGTTCACGCGAATGCCGTCCTGAGCCAATTCCGTTGAAAGGCCCTTGGTCATGCTGATGATCGCGCCCTTGGTGGCGGCATAGTCGGCATGGAATGCTTCGCCGCGCTGGCCTGCGGTGGAACTGACGAGCACCATGTGTCCGCGCACGCCGTTGATTGCCTCCTGCTGTTTCATCTGCGCGGCGGAGGCGCGAACCAGGCCGAAGACGCTGTCGAGATTCACCGCAAGGGTGCGGCTCCATTGCGCGTCTGTCATGGCTGAAATGGGTGCATCGTGTGGAGGCCAGATGCCGTGATTGGCCACCATGCAGTGCAGCGCTCCAAAGTGAGCGACGGCGGCTTTTACCAAGGCTTCACCGTCGGCAGCGGAGGCGAGTTCCTGTTGGATGGCAAGGCATGCTTCACTGCCGCTGCACTCTTCCTGCAACGCCAGTGCTTCCTTCTCCGCGGCGCGATACGAAAACGCGACACGCGCACCGGCGCGACGAAACAGCCGCACGGCTGCGGCACCAATGCCGCGCGATCCGCCTGTAATCAGAGCTACACGGCCTTCCAGCGAAAGAGGGACTCCATTCATCGATATTGCCTTTTCAAAACGTTGTTGAGCTACGTTAGAGGATTTCTCTAAGGATGTGTAGCAGCAGATCTGTTGCTTTAGAACAGCCGTTCGGCTCTGCGCAGGTTGCCCGCAGTGCCGATGTTGGCCAGCGTGAAGTTGAATCGATATGCGTTTTCGTTGCGCACGCTGCCCAGTTCGTACTTGCGATACTCCATGGAGAAGCCGCAGCAGTTCCAGTTATATGAGAACTGCGCCGCGCCGTACTGCACCTGCGTGAGCTTCAGGTCGATGCCGGCGTTGGCTGCAATGCTCAGTCCGGGCTTGGCCGGTGTGCCGTAGCCCAGCAGCACGCGGAGCTGGCTGAAGTCGCTGACCAGTGACGTTGCCGTGGCGCCGCTGTTGGTGCTGCTGGTGAAGCGGCCCGGTGCATAGAGCCGTGCGTGACTCATGCCGCCGAAGAAGTTGCCCTGGTGGAAGTCAAGAAAGACATTGCTCTGGCGCATGCGTCCTGTGCGCAGATCGTAGGCCATGTCCCATTCGAGATCGACGTGGTCGGTTGCGCTGAGCTTCATCTCGCTGACCAGCGGCGATGCGCTGCGGCGGTCGGTAAGAAATGCAATACCACTTAAATCCAGTGTGCTGTCGAGCACATTGCGCCTGCCTGCTACAAGCACGCCATCCGGATTTTTATCGGTAAGATAGCCACCGAACGAATTGTCGAAGTAATGCCGCTGCACCAGCTTCCAGCGAATGGTTTCGCGTGTGCCGCCGCACGATTCTGTCTCCTGGCTTGGTGTTTCGCCGGGATCGCATTCGCGCGTGTGGGTTGGTTTCAGGAAGATTCGCTGGGTGAATCCGTACTCCAGCTCGTTCTTGTTGGAGACGACATCCGTATCGTCAAAGCGCAGCGTGCGCGCAAAATCCTGCACGCCACTGGCATAGCGATAGTGCAGCTCCGGCTCGATGGTGTGGCGTGCTTCGCGACCCAGCAGCGGGCCGAAGCCCGCGGTGTTGAAGGTGCGTTCCAATACAGGAAAACGCATCTCCATCTCGGCTTCGGTGACAAAGCGATTCAGGCCGGCGTGGACTTCGATCGGCGTTGGTCCGGGCAAAGCTGTCGGCAGCCGCGAGTGCGAATAGTAGGTGTCGCGTATGCCCACCTGCGGGCGGAAACGGAATCCGGAAAAGCCGAATGGCAGCGCGAGTTGCGGATGAATGTCGTAACGATTCACCATGTCCGACGCGAATCCTGTTTGCGCGACCGATGTGCCCTGCGAACGTTTCAGGCCTGCGTATTGCGTGGTCGCGCTCCATACCAGCGGCGTTGTGCCCAGGTGCCGTTCCAGTACGTCGCCTTCTATAAGCGGCGCGTGGAAGATACGAATCTGCTCGCCGGTGTTGACAAGCTTCAGGCCCTGGTAGCGATCGATGGCCACTGCGCCCACGTATCCGTTGCGCGCATGTGTGCCGTAGAGAAACGACTTGATGTCGGAGGACACGGCCTGGTTGAAGTTGTCGGTGAATGCCTCGCGGTAGATGTAACTGCTGAGATATTCCAGGTTGCCGGCCACGCGCGTGTGTTCGGCAAAATCCTTGCGCCCGCTGACCACCAGATCTTCACCGCCCTGGTTGATGTAGGTTGGCTGGGTGGTGGTTATGCCCTGCGCGTTGGTGGTGGTTACGTTCTGGTAGAAGCCGCGATCGAGCAGGCCGGAGTAGTGCGCGCGTACGAAATCGCGGTTGTGGCCTTGCAGCCGGAAGGTAGCTGACTGCTGCCAGCCACGCCGTGAAAAATACTCCAGCCCCACAGTTAAATCGCTGGATCGACCCAGCGCGAAATAAATCTGCTCGCCCAGCACCACGCCCTTGGTCGATGAGTTACCAATGATCGGAATCAGGATGCCGGTCTGTCTCTGGCTGTCGTCCGTGGGCTGTGTGACATAGGGCAGAAAGAGCAGAGGAATGTTATGTAGTCGGAAGACGGTCCTGCTGGCGCGTGCCTTGTTGTCGCGCACGACGAAGTGTCCGGCGGAAAGCTCCCAGTCCGGGTGCGGCAATTGGCAGCTTGTCACTGTGCCGTCGAAGATCTCCATCTCCTTGGGGCCGGTCTTCACCACTTCGCGGCCGGTGAAGAGAAACGGATTGTCGTTGGTGTAGGTGGTCTTGCCTCGCTTGCTGGTCTTTATGCCGATGGAACCGGCTACGTCGTACATGCGGCCGGTCTGGGTGTTCAGGTTCAGTTGTGCACGGCTGGCGTGGATCAGTTCTGCATCGTACTGCGCGGAGATAAGGATGTGTCCTGTGGCTTCGACGTCACCCGTGGCCTGGTTGTAGCGAATACGGTCGGCCTCCACGCGGTAATCCTGGTAGCGGATAACGACTGCACCCTCCAGCAGAATCGTGTCGCCATTTCGCGTCTGGCGGTTACTGTCGATCAGCACCTTCTGCGCGTTGGGTTCAGGTACCGGAATCGCTGCTGGGAGACGATCCGCTCCGGGAGCCTCGGGAAGGTTTGCGTCGTCCGATGAAGACGATGTGGTCTGCACCGCGGCAGTTACCGGCACAGCCTGTTGTGGGGGTTCCTTACTGGTTACCTGTTGTGCGCGGGCAGATGGCCCAAACGCTGCGGCCAGCGTGATACACCAGCAAATACAGGCTTCGCGTAAATGTGCGGAGCGAAGCGGCAATACCATGGATCGCGTGTAGGATGGCAGGCCCGTAGCCTGCGCCGCAATGGTCCGTAAGGTAGTCCCGCTCATCACTGAAGTTCTTATTCTACGAAAGTGAGACGCATTGAGCACCGCGAGTCCTCTTCCACTGCCGCTGAACACCGTATCTGAAGAGGAATCGCGCGCCCTCAAACGCGAAATTGCCAGCCGTCTTGCCGAACATCGGCAGCGTCGCGGACGCACCACGCCGCAGGCCGCTTTGCCGCTGGAGATGCCGCAGGGCCACCGCAGCAGCGTGGCGAATTCGGTGGCGGCCCGTTTTGCCCGCAGCGTCTCCTATAGCGATTACCTCAAGCAGGAGGCTGAAGCGGCCATCCGCCAGGCCGCAGCGCAGGCTGAGGTTGCTCGCCGCAACGCAGAGGCCATTGCGGCCGCGCAGCAGCAACTTCTTGAAGAGCTTGAGCAGTGGAACGCAGCCGCAGAACCCGAACAGCACAACGGCCCTGCCGAGGTGATCGCCTTTGCCGCGCCTGCTGACGCAGACCACGCTGGCCTCGCCGGATCGGAGACCGCCGTTGCTAGTGCTTTCATGGCTGCTACGGAGTGGGTGGAAGCCACGGCACCGTCTTCAAACAAAGCAGTCGCATCTGCTGCCACGCAGAGCGTGGTTTCGAATGTAGCTGCTGTAGCTGCGAACAAGGCGCCGCGTATTCTCGCGGTTGAATCAGAAGTGTCGGCAGCTATTCCTGCTGTAGATGCTGCGTCTTCTACCGATGCAGCCAAGGATTTTGCGCAGATCTTTACCGCAGCGGTGAATGAGCTGGGTGAGCGTCCGCTGTCGCTGGCCGAACGCCTCGGTTTGTCCACCGAACCTGCCGAACCTGCCGTGCCGTTGCCCACGAACCTGATTGAATTTCCCCGCCAGCTTGTGGCTTCGCGCAAGGCTCGTCCGCGTCTGGCCGAAGGCCCTTTGCGCGAGGAGACGGACGCATCACCGGAGCGTGCGCAGCTTCGCATCTTCGAGGTTGAGGCCAGTTCGCTCTCCACGCAACCCGTGATGGAAAGTGTGCTGCCCGAATGGCACACCATTCGGCTCGACGTGGATACGTCTGCTCATGCGGAGCAACCCGACGCACAGATTTCCTTTGCTTTGCCGCTGTATGTTGCGCCTGCCGGTCGGCGAGTGATGGCGTTCCTGGTGGATGCAAGCTGTGTCTTCGCGGCTTACCTGATGGCGGTGGTTGCTGCGGCCAGCGTGTCGCCCGCGCTGCCCACGGGCATTCCCGCTCTACTGGTTTCGGCGGTCATGCTATTTGCTTTTGCCATCGGCTACCAGTTGCTGTTCTTCTCGCTGAACGGGAGCACACCCGGCATGCACTATGCGCGCATCGGGCTGTGTACTTTCAACGACGAAAACCCCACACGCTCCGCCATGCGTCAGCGCATCTTCGCGCTGCTGCTGGCCGGCATGCCGCTGGGACTGGGCTTCATCTGGGCCTGCATGGACGAAGAAAACCTCGGCTGGCACGACCGCATCTCGCGCATGTACCCCCGTGCCTACTAAACCCGACGCGCAAAAATCTGAGCAGCAAAATAACTTTCGCTAAGTCGTCCCCCCCTAGTCGCGGTAGAAGTAGCGTTCTACGGCTTTCCAGTCTTCTACGCGTGTCCAGCCTTTGGCGTACTTATTGTGGGGTGAATAGAACAGCAGGCCCTTGCCGCGAAACACATTCAACTGCCGCGGATTATCGTCGATCAGGAAGTCGGCGGAAAGGATGCTCTTATCGCCGCAGAAGACGATGTGCGATGGCCGGATGAACGGGAAGTGGTCTTCAATCCATGCAAACTTGGCGGCGAAGCTCTTCGGCACTTCCATGGCGGCGGTGGCGATGAAGATTTCGTTGTCTTTTGACAGTCGTTCCAGCACTCGCTGCGAGTCCGGCATCACCGGCAGATGGCGGAAGAACTCCGGTTCATCCAGGTAGTCATTCAGCGCGGAGTGGTGCGTCTCGGGCACGCACTGCCACAGCCACTTGCCGTCCATGTCGTACTTGGTTAATTCGGTTCCATGATCCGCGTTGTAACGGCGGATGTGTTCGGCGACGGTATCCGCCATCACCTCATCCATGTCCACACATATTCGAGCCATACCTTTGACCCTAGCATGCCGATACACCCCGGTTCAGTCACAGTGCGGCAGATCCGACACGGCAGCCTACAAAATTTACATCGGAACGCTCTGTTTTCAGTGCAGTTTTTTGACGGGTGTTCTATGACGTAAAGATTTCACCGCAACCCGGGGCCGTCTCAGCCATCCTATCTTCGATATGGCAGCTACCCTCGAAGAATCCAGCGGATCAGAGTCCGGTTATTCAGCCGAAGTCCTTCATGCGGCTGAAGCTCCCTGGCGACCGAAGCACAACCCCTGGCTCATTGCGCTAACCGTTACGCTGGCCACTTTTATGGAGGTACTCGATACCTCCATTGCCAACGTTGCGCTGCCGCATATTGCCGGTGGCCTGGGTGCGTCGCAGGACGAGGCTACGTGGGTGATCACCAGTTACCTGGTGGCCAACGCCATCATCCTTCCGGCGTCGGCGTACCTGACCACCTTCATCGGACGCAAAAAGTTTTACATGATCTGCGTGGTCATCTTCGGCATCTCGTCGGCGATGTGCGGACTGGCGCCGACGCTGCCTATTCTTATTCTCTTTCGATTGATCCAGGGTGCAGGCGGCGGCGGTCTTGGACCGAGTGAACAGGCCATCCTTGCCGATACCTTTGAACCCAAGCAGCGAGGGCAGGCCTTCGCGCTCTATGGCCTTGCCGTGGTGGCCGCACCTGCCATTGGACCGACACTCGGCGGATGGATTACCGACAACTACGACTGGCGCTGGATCTTCTTTATCAACGTTCCTGTTGCCATGCTGAGTATCTTCCTCACATCGCGCATGGTGGAAGACCCGCCGCACATCACCAAGGAAGTTGAGGAGAGCAAGCGCAACGGCCTGAACCTTGACTACATCGGCTTCGCCCTGCTGGCGCTTGGCTTCGGCTCGCTGGAGTTTGTGCTCGATAAAGGCCAGGAAGACGACTGGTTCGGCTCGCACATGATTACGCTTTTTACCATTGTGTGTGCGGTTTCACTTGTTGGCCTGGTGGTGTGGTCGGTGTGGCGATTGAAGAAGGGCGACCGTCCCATTCTGAACCTCACACTCTTCAAACTGCGCAGCTTTGCCGTGGCATTTACGCTGCTGTTCGTGCTGGGTTTTTCGCTGTACGCATCTACAGTGCTGATACCGCAGTATGTGCAGACGCTGCTTGGCTACACGGCGGAACTCGCCGGTCTGGTGATCTCGCCCGGCGGCTTCACCATCATGCTGATGATGCCTGTCGTCGGCATTCTTATCACTCGTCTCGATCCGCGTGTGATGATCTCGTTCGGCTTTGCGTTGCTGGCGATTTCGTTGTGGCTGATGTATTCGCGCATGAGTCTGGGATCTTCGTTTGCCGATGTGATGTGGCTGCGTGTGATTCAGGCGGCGTCGCTCGCGTTCCTCTTCATTCCGATTAACACCATCGCGTATAACAATGTGCCGCGTGCGCAGAACAACGACGTCAGCGGACTTTCAAACCTTGCGCGTAACGTGGGCGGATCGGTGGGAACTGCGTTCGTTGCCACCATGCTCTCGCGCCGCTCGCAGGCGCACCAGGGCTACATGATCCGCAACCTTACACCGGGCAGCGATGTCTTCAACAGTCGGATTGAAAGCTTCGCCACATACCTGCAGGGAAGTCGCGGGCCCGGCAGCGGCAACCATGCCGATGCTGTTGCCGCTGCGCAGGGCAACATCTACAACATGCTCCATGCGCAGACGTCGATGCTGGCTTATCTCGATATCATCGCGGTGCTGGCTGTTTTCACTGCCATCATGGTGCCACTGGTGTGGATCGTGCCCAAACCCGCACACATGGACAGCGAAACCATGGCGCACTAAACGTATATTTTTTGGAAATGGAAAGGCGCTTCCGCTTGGGCCCACTGCGCGTGTTCGTGCCAATTCAAATAGCACTGCGCTTAAAATCGCAGGTGCATATATTTTTCGGTTGGCGCTCCCGTTGGTTGCGAACGAGAATTTTTGCGCCGACCAACGGAAGGCCCACGGCAAAGCCCGAGCACACGTCACGAAGTGACCGCTGCCCGCGCAGGGCGCCCGCGCGGCAGCGCATCTCTCTTCTCAAAACAGTTGAGATATGTCTATAACAGCATCTAACGGCGAGTGGTTGGCATTCCCAGCGGGTACTCCTTCGGTGGAGTACCGCCGAGCAGGTTCTTCACGAAGTAATCCCACCGCCGACGCATGATGTAGTAGGTCATATCGGCGTAGCCGTGGTGTGCATTCGGCACCAGTAGCATGTCGAAATCCTTGTTCGCTTTCATCAGCGCATCCACCACCATCATGGTGTTGTTGAGCGGCACGTTGTCGTCCATCGATCCGTGGACGAGCATCAATCTGCCCTTCAGATTCTTCACGTGGTTCTGATTCGCCTGGTCTTCGTATGCTTTCTTCGTAGCGTCGTCGTTGAGGCCAATCCACTTTTCTGCCCAGTCATCTTCGTAGGTGCGATTGTCGTGGTTGCCGCTTTCGCTCCAGCCTACCTTGAAGAAATCCGGATAGCGGAACATTGCATCGGCCGTGGCGAATCCGCCACCGGAATGGCCCCAGATACCTGCACGATCAACATCGATCCATGTGTTTTTCTGTGCGAGTTCCTTCATTGCCGCCACCTGGTCGGGTAGTGTGTTGTCGCCCATATCGCCAAAGTAGGCGTCGTGGAATTTTTTGGAGCGCCACGGCGTTCCCATGCCGTCGATCGACACAACGATGAAGCCGAGTTCAGCCAGTGCGTCATTATCTCTGCGCGAAGCGGCAAAGTTGCGTGAACCAACCGAGCCTGTCTGCGGGCCCGGATAGATGTAGTTCACAATTGGATATTTTTTCGTCGCGTCGAAGTTAGAAGGCTTGAATAGCAGGCCGTAAAGATCGGTCTTGCCATCGCGGGCTTTCACTACGATGGTTGTGGGAGTCTGCCATCCTGTTGCCTTCAGGCGAGTGATGTCGGCCTTTGCAATTTCGGTGACGACCTTGCCGTTGTTGTCACGAAGAACAGTGGTTGGCGGTACCTGCGGTGTGCTGAACACATCGACAAAGTACTTGCCGTCTCCGCTGAAATTCGCTGCATGGTTCTGTGCTTCCGGTGTCAGTAGAGTTATGCCGTTGTCGTTCAGATTGCCACGATAGACTGCTGCATAATAGGGGTCCCAACCCTTCTCGCGACCGACGCCTTCAAAGAAGATGTCGCCCGATGCTTCGTCAACATGCAGCACCTTCGTTACATTCCAACTGCCCTTTGTGACCTGGTGTTTCAGCTTGCCGTTCGTTGCATCGTAGAGATAAAGCTGGCCCCAGTTGCTGCGCTCGCTGAACCAGAGAATTTCGTTGCGTGCAGAGAGGTATTGCCAGTTCACCTTTTCGTTGCCGCTCTCAAAGTACGTGGGCACCTCTTCGTGCATCACGTCGCGCACATCGCCGGTCTCGGTGTTGGCAATGCGCAAATCTTCCTTGCGATGGTCGCGACTGGTGGATACGAACGCCAACGTTTTTGTATCGGCGGACCACTGCACATCGTCCCATCCGCCGTTGCAGCTTACGTCGTCGCATAGCGTGCTGCGATGCTGATCGGGCGCTATCTTCAGACGCACAACCTTTGCCTGATCCACGTCGATGACCACACGTTCAATCATCGTCACATCCTTATCGCCGGGCAGCGGATACGGCCATGCTTCGAGCGTTGGATGTCCCACCGCTGCCGACACCATGTACATCATGCCTGTCTTGCGCTGGTCCTGTTGAAACGTCGCAATCTTCTTCGAGTCCGGCGACCACACCAGCACAGCGCGATTGCTGTGCGTCCAGCCTGCATTGTCGGTGGCGTATCCGTAGTTCACAATGCCGTCTGTGGTTAGCTGTTTCTCTGCGCCTGACCTCACATCGCGCACCCACAGGTTCCAGTTGCGGATAAATGCAGCCTTTGTTCCATCGGGAGAAATCACTGCTTCTTCGCGGCCTGCGCGCGCAGTAGTTGCTGCCAGCGGTTGTGATTGTGTGTTCGCTTCTTTTGTGCAGATGTAGTTGTCGCCCGCTGTGCATTGGTAGCTGCCCACACTCACTGCAATCGCGTGGTTCGCATCGTAACGAATGCTGCTCACGGGCAGGTTGTTTGCTGTGGGATTCTGCAAGCCAGCAGCACTCAGAGCGGTTGCCATGCGCGTTGCATCAAAGGCCGCCGTCTTCGTTCCCTTTGCTGCGTCTACAAGCATGTATGCAGTACTGCCATTTGCTGTATCGCGATACCAGAAGCTGTTGTCGGCATCCTTCAACCATGTCACCGAGGTGACGGCATGATCGACCAGCGATGCGGTGTTCATTGCAAGTCTGCTTGCAGCGCGTGCATAGTCGGCATCGGTTAGTACCGGGCCAGCAGATGAATTTTGCTGTGCAAAACAAACAGCCGAGCAGCCAAGCGTAAGCAAGGCAATAGAACAGAAGAGGGCGGAACTCATGCAACGGAGTCTACCAGCCAGTGAATTCCAACTGAAGGTATATATTCCGCCGTTGCTTCAGTGGATCAGGAACGAATCACGTTTAGCGATTGCGCAGCCGCCAGATCACCTGTCGCAGCACGCCCATCCACACCTCTACATCGTCGCGGCGCAGAGTCATGTGGCGCACAAGTCTACGTAAAACGTCGTCGCGCATGTTTGCGGGATAGCGATGCGCGTAACCGCTTTCTGTCAGTACGTCGTGCAGCACGGCTTCCATGCGTTCCACGTCTTCACCGGAAGCCGCAGTCATCTCCGGCGGCAGCGTGCGATGTGTCGATGCGTCCTCGCGCACTATCTCGTACAGGCATACAGCTACGGCTTGTCCAAGGTTCATGCTTACGCCGTTTGTCTGCATGGGAATGGTCAACAGGCGGTGGCAGTAACTCATCTCATCGGCGGAGAGGCCGGTCTTTTCTGAGCCAAACAGGATTGCCACGCGTTCGCCTTCGCGCAAGGCAGCGTGTACGTGTGTGGATGCATCGCGCAGCAAGTCCACTGCATGCAGCAGTCGCCGCTCGCCCAGCGCAGTGGTGCCGTAGACCAGCGAACAATCGCGCACCGCTTCGGCCACCGTGGCAAACTGTTGCGCCGATGCGAGCACAGGCGCTGCGTCAATCGCCGAGCGCGCATCGTGAAAGGGCACGTCGTAATCGTTCACCACGCGCAGGTCTTTCAAGCCGAAGTTGCTCATCGCTCGCGCTGCCGCGCCAATGTTCAAAGGATTGCGTGCGCGCACCAGCACCACGGCAATGCGGTTGTGTATCTCGTCGCTCATCTCTTTATGGATTCTATGTTTTTGCGATGCAGGTGTGTGACGTGCGATGCAGACGTGCGGCGCGAATCGCTATGTGCGCGTTGAATCTGCTATAGAGGACTATGCGTCGTTTCGTTTTTGCTGCGTTGCTGTTCTCCGTTGCCGCCTCTGCGCAATCGCGCAAAGCTGTTGCGCGCGGGCCGGAGCCTGCGGGGCCAACCGCGGTCTTCGATACATCCATGGGACGCATTGCATGCAGGCTGTTTGCCAAACAGGCTCCGAAGACAGTGCAGAACTTCATCGACCTGGCCGAAGGCAAAAAGGACTGGCACGATCACCTGAACCTGACTGTCGTGCATGACACACCGTTCTATGACGGCACGGCCATCGCGGGCATTCCCGATGGTATTCGTGGCGGCGACCGCTATGGTGGCGGTGAGGGCGATGCGAATGGTTTCATCCCCGAAGAGAAGATTGCGGGTGTCTCGTTCGATCGACCGGGGCGTCTTGCCATGGCCACACACGCGGGCGAAATCTCCAGCTCGTTCTATATCATCACGCTACATGCGGATGACGAGTTCGACAAGAACCATCGTGGAGCCATCTTCGGTCAGTGCGACGATGCAGGCGTTGCCGTCGCGTCGAAGATCTCGCACGCCATGATGGAGGTGGGTAATCGCACAACCAAAGCAGTTGCGATCAATAAGCTGAGCATTGTGCGAGCGGGCGAAGCGATGCCACCTGTTGCTGCGGAATTCGATCCGAAGAAGGTTGTGCCGCAGCCGGTTCCGCCTATGCCGCCGACATTGCCCAGCCCCGATCCCACCGGGCCGACCGCGGTGATCGACACCACGGCAGGCACGCTGACGTGCAGGTTGTTCAAAGAGCAGGCTCCTGTTGCCGTTGCCACTTTTACGGAACTCGCTTTGGGCAAGCGCGAGTGGAAGAACCCAACCACGCACGTCACATCGAAGAAGCCGTACTACAACGGTCTGCACATCAATCGTGTGATCCCGGACTTCATGGTGCAGCAGCAGGACTATCCCAACGGCGCGGAAGACGCTGGTTTCAGCTACAACATTGAAACCGCGCCGGGGCTAACCTTTGATCGCGCAGGCAGGCTGGCCATGGCGAACAGCGGACCGACGAAGAACGATACGAGCTGGTTCATCACCGATGCCCCGGCGTTCAACCTGAACGAAAAGTTCACCATCTTCGGCCAGTGCGATGATGCCACCGTGAAAACGGTGTACGACATGGCTCGCGTACCGCGCAATGCACACAACCGCCCCATTACACCAATCACAGTTAAGGGCATTACGATTCAACCGTAAGTCTGAACCTGTGGATTCGTACTGATTAGCTTCTCCAGTGGAGGTCGATGGGGGCTTGGAGTGGATGTTCACCCTGGCCTGTCAGGCGGCGTTGTTTCAGGGCGAAGTACCATTTGGCTGGCTTGTCGGCGTCGTCGATGAGCATCATCGCGGGACGGAAGCGCAGGCCTTCGGCCTGTTCCACCATCGTTTCCTGATCCTGCCGGACAAACTTTGCGCCGAAATACGAAGCAATGGTGGGCACCAGGGGTATGTTGTAGAAGATGTTCCAGCAGGCCATGACGTCGATGCGGCAAGTGGAGGGCGTGATCGGCGTGACGGTGGTCAAGGAAGCGAACCATTTTGCATTCTTGCCTTCTCCCGCGCGGATGACCTCGTAGCGCCGGTTTGGAAGGATAAAGTCAATGGTTGTAGTGACTTCCTGTCCGTAGACACCGAGGAGTTTGTAGGGAGCCGAGTTTTTGCTGGGCGCATGCGAACTCATGCGGAAGCCTTCGGGCAGTGGCTCAAAATGCTTGGTTTTCTCGTGGATGGAGGCACCGCTGCGCCACCACCATGCGCGATGCACGAATGGGCCGTGGGCCGGGTCCATCAGGCCGATGATGCCATGATCTACATTGCAGGGGAGTTCCGCCTGAAGATGGGCGCTGCGGAACTTCGCGGAGAACTTGGGCACCTCGGGCACGGGCGACAGCCCGGTTTCGCTGGTAATGCGGCCGGAGCCTGCTTCGGGCAGGTAGACCCAGGCGTAACCGTCGACTTCGCGGCAGGGGTAGGCTCCGGCGTAAATTTTGGTGGGTTCGAGTGTGTCGATCCGGGTAAGTGACGGTATTTCAATGCATTGGCCACCGCAGGGCTCGAACTTCCAGCCGTGGTATTTGCACTGCACGGTTTCGCCGTCGAACCATCCGGCGGAGAGTGGAATGCCCCGGTGAGGGCAGAGGTCGCGCATGGCGAATAGGCTGCCGTCATTCTTGCGGCCAACGATGAGGGGAACGCCAAGTAGCAGTAAAGTAAGGGTTTTACCCTTTCCTATACGGTCGGAACGTGTGGCCGGATACCACTCGCCGAAGATGAGTTCGGTGGATGGCTGGGTTCCGGAATCCGGCTTGTCATTGCGTAACTTCATGCCAGCAACAGGCTACACGCAATGAGCCAGTCTGGGATGTGAGTGTAAGCACTGGTTGGGTATGGGCATACGCTATAGGTGAGAAATCAGCAAGATGGATGTGCCATTGAGGTTAATATTCAGCGTCATTTTGACACATTTTTAAGATAGACTGAGTCCGTTTCGCCATAAGCTGCTTTATTAGGAGCTTTAACGAAACCTACACTCCCCTTTTCAGAGCGAATGTGATTGGATGTTTTTACGGTCTGGTTACATTACTGTAGCGCTAACGTTATCGCTAACTGGGAGGGTGGACTTAAACGTAACCAACAGGAGTTTTCATGCGACTGAATCGCATTTTGCCTCTCTCCCTTATTGCCGCCAGTGCCGTTGTGTATTCGATGCCCGCGCTTGCCCAGTTCGACTCGGGTGCCGTGATCGGGTTCGTGCGTGACGCGGGTGGCGCAGCCATTCCGAACGCCACAGTTGTTCTGACCAACGTGAATACCGGTGTTGCGGTGACACGGCAGGCCGATGGTGAAGGCAAGTTTGAATTTCCCAGCATCCGCATCGGCGACTACCGCGTATCGGCAGAGTCCGCTGGATTCGCCAGGTTCGAGAGCGGTGTGTTTACGCTTTCGGTGAACGCTCGTCAGCGTGTGGACGTTTCGATGAAGCCGGGTTCGGCTTCGGACACGATTGAGGTAACCACTGCGGCTTCGCTGCTGGAGACCGAGAACAGCTCGAAGAGCCAGCTTGTGGGTACGCGCGAAGTAGAGAGCCTGCCGCTGAACGGCCGTTCCTATGCCGACCTTACGCTGCTCTCGACAGGCGTGCGTAAGTCTGCGCTGGAGAATAACGGAACCACCAGCAGCCGTGAAGCTTCGTTCAACGTGAACGGTATCCGTTCGGCGTTTAACAACTTCCTGCTCGACGGTCTGGACAACAACAACTACGGTACGTCGAACCAGGGTTTTGCAAACGAGAACATTGCTCCTTCGCCGGATGCGGTGAGCGAGTTCCGTGTGGAGACGAATAATTACTCCGCGGAATATGGTCGCCAGGTGGGTGCGCAGATTAACGCTGCGGTTCGTCGCGGTACCAACCAGTTCCACGGTCGCGCATGGGATTACGTGCGCAACACCATGTTCAACGCAACCGGTCCGTTCCTTGCGCCGGGTGCCAGCAAGCCCAAGTTCATTCGTAACCAGTTCGGCGGTACGCTGGGCGGCTACATCTGGAAGGATCACACCTTCTTCTTTGGCGATTACGAGGGTGTGCGCCAGATCTTCAACAACCCTTCTGCTACGTCAACGCTTCCGGCGGTGAACCAGCGCAACGGCCTGTTTTATCTGGACAACAATACGTCGGACCCGACCAAGGCCATTCCGCTGAAGGATCCGATCACGGGCCGCACCTTCCTGGGCAGCATTCCGCAGGCGGAGTGGACGACACTTGCTCGCAACGTGATGGCAGCGCTGCCGACACCGAACATTGCCGGCACGGGTGCTGCTGCTCTTACCAGCAACTATTCGATTACGCCGCGCGGCATTATCAACGACGACAAGGGTGACTTCCGGCTGGATCATACCTTTAACCAGAAGGTTTCCATCTTTGCCCGTTTCAGCCAGCATCGTGGATACATCTTCGATCCTCCGGGATTCGGTGGTCCCGCGGGCGGTAACAGCAACGGTAACGTGAGCATCCGCAACAAGAACATCATGGGTGGCGTGACGTGGGCTGTAACTCCGTCGCAGTTGCTGGACGCTCGCTTCGGCTGGTCGCGCAACATCGGCGCCAAGTTCCCCATTGGCATTGGACAGCCGTCGATGCTGGTGGAGGCTGGTATTACCGATGGTCTGCCGACCGATCCGAAGGTTGTGCGTACGTTGAATCAGCAGTGGGTGACGGGCTATTCGCAATTTGGCGCGCAGTCGTCGAACCCGCAGTTCCAGAACCCGATGATCTTCAACCCGAAGGTGAACTATACCATCCTGAAGGGCAAGCACAGCATCAAGTTCGGTTACGAATTCCAGGAGGTTCATACCGAACTGAATGACTTCAACCCGAGCTATGGCGCGGACAGCTATGGTGGCCAGTTCTCCAAGAATGGCAACCCCGGCGCATACGACGCGAATGAGCAGATCCTTGCGAGTGATCCGAAAAATGCAGCGGCGTCAGCGCAGAAAAAAACGTGGGATGGGCAGTTGCAGCAGGCGCAGAACATGGCCGATTTCCTCTTCGGCAACCGTTCGCAGTATGCGTTGACGACGTATGCCATTGTGAACCTGCGTCAGCGTTACAACTTCATGTACTTGCAGGATGACATCAAGGTAACGCCGCAGCTCACGATTAACGCTGGTCTGCGCTATGAGATCGTGACGCCACAGTGGGAGCGCGACAACAAGCTGGCCAACTTCGATCCGGCAACGAAGTCGTTGATCCAGGCGAAGAACGGCAGCACGTATGACCGTGCTCTGGTGAATACGCCGAAGAATAACTTCGGACCTCGCCTGGGCTTTGCATACCAGATGTCGCCGAAGACGGTTATGCGTGGCGGCTACGGCATTGGCTATACGCAGTGGAACCGTGCGGGTGGTGAAAACAACCTGACCTACAACGGTCCGAACGTGGTGAGTGCGAGCATTACACAGAACCCCACGGCGGGACTCTGCGCGAACGATACACAGTTGCAGTCGGCCTGCTTCCGTCAAACGCAGCAGGGCTACAGCAACGTGCTCACAACGGCTGCTTACTTCAATCCTGCGAACGCTACTTCACGCTACATCCCGAAGGACTTCAAGACCGGTTATCTGCAAAGCTACTTCCTGGGAATTCAGCAGGAACTGGGCAATGGGTGGCTGATGGATGTGAGCTATGTGGGCAACAAGGGTACGCACTTCCAGGTGCTGGCTGACTACAACCAGGCCACGCCGGCACCGGTTACTCCGACCTGCAACGCAACTGTTACCACGGGATGCGCCTCGCTTGCAGCGCGTCGTCCGGTACAGGGCTTTGGCGAAATTGAAGTTGCATGGGGCGGTGGCAGCACCAACTACAACTCGATGCAGTTCAAGGTGGAGAAGCGGACGAAGGTTGGCCTGTACCTGTTGAACGCATTCACGTGGAGCCGCGACTTCGATCTTTCCGGTGGTCATCTGGAGACATCGAACGGCGATAACAGCCGCGTGAACTATGCGAACCCCAGCTCGGATTACGGCCCGTCGGGTTATGACCAGCCGCTTGCCGATACGCTCTCCGTGGTGTACGACCTGCCCTTCGGTCATGGTCGCCGCTACGGCGCAAGCGTCAACAAGTTTGTGGACGAGGTTCTGGGTGGCTGGCAGTTGACGCTGATCAACAGCATGACCAGTGGCGCACCGGTGAACATCAACTACTCGTTGAGCAGCAGTTCGCCTCTGTACGCTACCGGTATGTACACCTATCGTCCGAATCGCAACGCGGGTGTGCCGATCTATGGCACGCGCACGAAGACGGCGCAGTCGGTTACGGGTGTGTTCAACTCGGCTGCGTTCTCGCAGCCGGGGCCAGTAACACCGTTCGGTACGGCTTCGCGTAACCTGGCTCGTGCGGATGCCTTCTATCAGGCCGATCTTGGCTTGCACAAGGCGTTCACGCTATGGAATGAAGCGTCGAAGTTTGACTTCCGCGCAGAGGCATTCAATGTGCTCAACAAGGTGAACTATACGGCTCCGAACAGCACGTTTGGTGGTTCGAGCTTCGGTACGATCACGAATGCGTACTCGGCACGTCAACTGCAGCTTGCTGCGAAGATCATCTTCTAAAGGAAGATGAGTGACTTGGAAGGGCCCGGCTAAAACCGGGCCCTTTCAACGAATGGCTCCGAAATTTCTAACAGCACGGCATCGTGACAGATGTTGCAAAGGACTTACTGAATGAAGATGACTCGACGCACTTTTAATACACTAGGCGCCGCTTCCCTGGGCGCGACGCTTGCGCCTTCGTGGCTTGCTTCTGTTGCAGAAGAGACGAAGCCATTTCACTTTGCCGTTGTCAGCGATTCGCACGTGATCGATAAGTTTTACAAGCCGGGCAGCGAGAACGGTGTGGAAGACAACGAAAGCATCCTGAAGGCGAACGATCGACTGGTAACGGCGCGCGATGCCATTAACAGTGTTCGTTTCAGCGATGGCAGCGCGGTGGAGAAGGTGTTTCTGCCGGGCGATGTGTTTCACAACTATCCCTCAGCGGATTACGATTTTTACTTTCAGAATGAAACCCGCATCGACATTGCGAAGAAGCTGCTGGATGGATTCAAGGCTCCGGTACACATGGGATGGGGCAACCACGATTACGATGTGCCGCGTGTGTCGCGCGAGATGTCGCACCGGCTGTTCAAGGAAAAGCTGAAGACCGATCCGTACTACGCGGTGGACTACAAGGGCTTTCGCTTTCTGCATCTGAATAACTTCCTGGGCGCTACGTGGGACAAGGACTCTCCGGCGTTCAGGAAAACTGTCGGCTCGATGGGCGAAACGCAGTTGCAGTGGGCAGAGGCCCAGCTTGCAGAGCGTAAGCCGACGATGGTGTTCATACACTTTCCGTTGTGGGTTATGCAGCCCACCGAGGTGAAGGATTTTGGATTGCATCCTTTGTTGCGCAAGTACCAGGACTCGATTGCGATGGTGGTTGCAGGGCACTGGCATAAGTGGGTGGACTTTGCGCGTACGTATGGACCGCACCATATTGTGACGGCGGCAACTCGGTACGATCCGAATGCGTTCATGCTGTTCCGCGCGGATGCGAAGAACAATCGGGTGGAATGGCTGGACGAGAAGCGCGTGGAATGGGCCACGCACTTCGCAACGCCGTATCGCAACGCGTAGTAGATGTTTAGAAAGCGCATGGCTGAACGCTGTTTCTCTTTTAGAAACGGCGTTCAGCATTTTCATAGGATTCATAGGATTGAAAGTGTCTCTGTAGAGATGAGTACACTTCAGGGAAATGCTTCACAGGAGAAGTTATGTTTCGTAAGCTCGCGGTGGTGGGATGTGTGCTGGCAGGTGCTCTGGCTTTTGCGCAGGGCAAAGACGGTGTTCGTATCAACCAGGTGCAGATTATCGGCAGCCACAACAGCTATCACGTCGGCTTGACGCCTGGCATCAAGGCTTTCCTGCTGGAGAAGAATCCCAAGTCCGAGCGTGGCCTGGATTATTCGCACCAGCCGATTCCGAACCAGCTGGACATAGGTGTGCGCCAGCTTGAGATCGATATCTATGCGGACAGCAAAGGCGGCTTGTATTCGCATCCGGCTGCGGCAAAGGCGATTGAAGCAATGGGCTATCCTCCCGAACCGTACAATACCGACGGCGCGATGGATAAGCCCGGCTTCAAGGTGATGCATGTGCAGGATGTGGATCAGCATTCGAGCTGCATTACACTGCGCATCTGTTTGGAGCAGGTGCTTACGTGGTCGAATGCGCACCCGAAGCATGTGCCGATTTTCATTCTGCTTGAGGGCAAGTATGGCAAGCCGCTGAGTCTGCCGGGTGCTGTGACGCCGGAGCCGTTTACGCCTGCGGTCTTCGATGCACTGGATGCGGAGATTCGGTCGATTGTGCCTGCGGATAAGCTCATTACGCCGGACCAGGTGCGCGGCAGTTACAAGACGATGCCGGAGGCGATTGCGAATGGCGGATGGCCTCTGCTGAATGCATCGCGGGGCAAGCTTGTCTTCCTGCTGGATAATCGCGCGTTGACGCCGGTGTACGTGGAAGGGCATGAAGCGCTGAAGGGAAGAGTGATCTTTCCGAACAGCGTTCCGGGCGATCCGGATGCGGCTTTCACCGAAGAGAACTTCGGCACGGAAGAGCACATGAACGACCTTGCGCGGAAGGGATACCTTGTCCGCACACGTTCCGATGCGGATACCGAGCAGGCACGCACGAACGACACCTCATTGCGCGAGAAGGACCTGCGCAGCGGAGCGCAGATTATCAGCACGGATTACTATGCGTCGGAACCGGCGAAGTGGCCGGGCCATTTTATGGTTACGCTGCCGGGCAACGTGGTGGCACGGTGTAATCCGATCAACGCTCCCAAGAGCTGTCCTACAGGTGACCTGGAAAAGTAGACTCGTTTAACTCTTCGTCTGCGATGGCGGGCGCCGGGTGCGTTGAGAGGTAGCGCGCGCGGCGTCGCCATGCGGTGAAGAGGATCAGTCCGATGGAGATGAGAGCGGTCGTCAATCCTATCCACAGGCCGAGTACGCCAAGACCATAGTGGAAGCAGAGCAGTGCTCCTGTGGGTAGGCCGATGAGGTAGTAGCCGCCCATGTGTGCCCACATGGCGGTGCGTGTATCGCCTGCGCCGCGCAGGGCTCCGGTGGAGATGATCTGCGCACCATCGAAGATGGAGAAGGCCGCGGCGGCGGAGAAGAGTGGCAGTGCCACGCGAACCACGTCGGCGTCGTGCGTGTAAGCACTGATGAGCAGCCGCGGAATGGTCAGGAAGGTGACGGAGACCAGCGACATGAAGCCGATGCCGATCATGAGGGCGAAGCGTGCGGATCGTTTGGCCTGTATGAGATTGCCCGCGCCGACGGCATGTCCTACGGCAACAGCGGCTGCGGCACTGATGCCGAGCGGTACCATGAAGGCCAGGGCAGCGTAGTTGAGCGCAATCTCGTGTGCGGCGAGCGAGATGGGCGACAGCCTGCCGGCAAGAACGGCTGTGAGTCCGAAGGCTCCTACTTCGAGCACAAGTTGAAGGCCAGTGGGCAGGCCGAGTTTCAGCAGTTCGCGGATGTCGTTGGCGAGCGGCCTTGCCCAATGGGCGAACAACGGGTGGCCGCGACGTCGTTCATAGCGCCATGCCATGGCAAACAACGCCACGGCCATCACGATGCGCGATACAATGGTGGACAGAGCTGATCCGGCGACGCCCATGGCGGGGATGCCGAGTCCACCGTAGATGAGCAGCTCGTTCAATCCCCAGTTGATGAGGTTGGCGGCGAGGAAGGTGATCGTGATGACGCGCACTTCGCCAACGGCCTGCAGATAGCGTCGGGCGGCGGCGTAGAGCAGCAGGGGCAGGGCGCTCCACAGCAGAACATGCAGGTATGAAAGTGTGGGAGCGATGAGTTCGTGCGCCACACCGAAGTGGGGCAGGGCTGCGCCGATGCCGAAGGCGAGCAGCATGAGTCCGGGAGTTGCTACGAGCGCGATGTAGACAGCCTGGGCCAGCCAGCGGTGGCAGGCGTCGTAATCGCCGCGACCATAGGCTTGCGAGACGACGGTGTCGAGCCCCATCATCAGTCCAAGCCCGAAGAGCGATGGCGCGTAGAAGAGCACGTTACCCAGGGCTACGGAGCCGATGGCGGTGGGGCCGAGACGGCCAACCATCATCACGTCGACGATGCCCTGCAACATCCATCCCAGTTCGGCCAGCACAACGGGCCATGCCAGCGCCAGCATGGAACGCAGACCGGATCGCCAGTGGGGTGTGTCGGGCATCCGGTTATTTTACGCGGGTTGCATGTATTGACATGGGTTTTCAACTCTCGGCTGTTTCGCTGTTTCGCGAGGTTCGGGAAGCTAAAGAAAATGCGCGAGCTTGTAGGGAGTCCTGCGGTAGAGTTTGATCCATGAGGAAGGTGTTGGTGACGGGGGCGGCGGGGTTTATCGGGTCGCACCTGGTGGATGCTTTGCTGGAGCGTGGCATTGCAGTGCGCGGGCTGGACAACTTTGCCACCGGACGGCGCGAGAATCTGACGCAGGCAATAGATCATATTGAGTTCATGGAAGTTTCGTTGCTGGATCGCGCGGCGTTGGCACGGGCGGTGGCAGGTGTGGATACCATCTTTCACCAGGCGGCTTTGCCCAGTGTGCCGCGCAGTGTGAATGATCCGCGCAGCTCCCATATGGCCAATGTGGAGGGCACCTTTGAGCTACTGGAGGCGGCGCGGGCGGCAGGTGTGCAGCGTGTTGTGTATGCGGCTTCGAGCTCAGCTTATGGTAACCAACCGGGATTTCCGCGCGTGGAGACGATGAAGCCGATGCCGATTGCACCATATCCGGTGCAGAAGCTGGCGGGCGAGTTCTACATGCAGAGTTATTGGCAGGTGTACGGGCTGGAGACGGTCTCGCTGCGGTATTTCAATATCTTCGGGCCGCGGCAGGTGCCGGATTCGCCCTATTCCGGCGTGATGGCGAAGTTCATCCTGCAACTACAGAAGGGCGAGCGGCCTACTATCTTTGGTGACGGCGAACAGGGGCGGGACTTTACCTATATAGCCAACGCGGTGCATGCGAACCTGCTGGCGGCGGCGGCTCCGGCGGAAAAGGTGTCGGGACGTGTGTTCAACGTGGCCTGCGGCGAGCGGCATACGCTGAACGAAACCTACGCCTTGATCGCCCGGTTGATAGGGAGCGAGGTGAAGCCGGAATACGGTGAACCACGCGTGGGCGATGTGCGCGACTCTCTGGCCAGTATTGCATCTTCTTGTGAAGCAATGGGTTATGTGCCGGTGGTGGGCTTTGAAGAAGGCTTGCGGCACACCGTTGCGTGGTACGAGGAGCAGCGTCGGGCTGAGGCAAGGTCGCGCACACAACCTACATAAATAAATATAGGGTCTGGATATGGTGCTGGGCCATAGAATGCCGGGCTGTTCTTTTCCGCGGGTCAAAAACGCGGGGGGATTTTGTATCGGGCAATTTGGGCGTCGCGATTCTGGAACTCGCGACACGTTTTTGCGTCCAATACACTAAAAGTACCCGCTTTCCCCGAGCCACTTTTGTGTGCCATCTGCGGGTGAAATAACAGAACGACTTTCACGGTTTTAGAGAGGACCCATGTCCCCTGCCAATTCGATTGAAGAAGTGCTCCCGGTAGAGGTGCCTCAGGCGGCCACGTTGTCTGCCTGGCGCGAGCGTGTGAACCAGAGGACGATGCGTGTCGGCATTATTGGCCTGGGATACGTGGGGCTTCCGTTAACTCTTTTGTTTTCAGGCGAAGGATTTCGCGTGACCGGCTTCGACGTGGACACGAAGAAGGTGGACACGCTGAACGGGGGCGGTAGCTACATCTGGCGGATTGAGCCGGAGCACATTGCCGCGGCCCAGTTGAAGGGCTTCCGGGCGACGGCGGATTTTGCGGATATCGCGGAGATGGACGCGGTGCTGATCTGCGTGCCGACGCCGCTGACCGAGCACCATGTGCCCGATTTGAGCTACGTGGAATCGACCATGCGCTCGATTGCACCGTATGTGCATGCGGGACAGTTGATTGTGCTGGAGAGCACGACCTATCCGGGCACTACGGAGGAGATTGTCGTTCGCATCCTGGAGGAGGCGGGCGTTACGGTACAGCGGGCCCCGGAAGAGGATGCGCAGCGTGTCGAGGGTGTGCTGGTGGCGTTTTCTCCGGAGCGCGAGGACCCGGGCAACATGATTACGCCGCGCCGCGAGATTCCCAAGGTGGTGGGTGGTCTGGACCGGACGGCGACCGAGGCAGCGTCGGCTTTGTATGGCGCGATTTTTGATCGCACGGTGCCGGTTTCGTCGCCGGCCACGGCGGAGATGACCAAGCTGCTGGAGAATATCTACCGCAGTGTGAACATTGCGCTGGTGAACGAACTGAAACAGCTTTGTATGAAGATGGGCGTCGATATTTGGGAAGTAATCGACGCGGCGGCGACCAAACCCTTTGGTTTTCAGCCGTTTTACCCCGGTCCGGGAATCGGTGGCCACTGCATTCCGGTGGATCCCTTCTACCTGACGTGGAAGGCCAAGGAGTATGGCTTTACCACGCGGTTTATCCAACTGGCGGGTGAGATCAACGAGGATATGCCTACCTTTGTGATGCAGCAGGCGGCGCGTGCCCTGAACGAGCGTGGCGTAGCCACCAAGGGCGCGAAGGTGCTGGTGCTGGGTGTGGCCTACAAGCCGGATGTGGACGATTTGCGTGAATCGCCTTCGTTGCCGATCATCGAGCTGATGCAGGGACTGGGCTGCGAGGTGAGCTACAACGACCCGTTTTTCCCGTTTGTGGGACATGGGCGGAAGTATGCGCTGAACATGGAATCGACGCCCCTGGACCGGGTGGGCGAGTTCGATTGTGTGATCGTGGCGACGAACCATTCGGCATACGAGATGGACAAGATTGTGGCGGATGCAAAGCTGGTGGTAGATTCGAGGAACGCCACACGCCATATCCAGTCGCCCAAGATTATTCGTTGCTAGAGCATTTTCCGCGAAGGTTTTAAGTGGGTCGGGCGGGTTCGCGCCGTTTTCTCCAGGAAATTTTCTGGGGCAGGCGGTGTGCACGAACCTTTCCCGATACCGCGCATCGCGGAGAGCCTTTTTCAACAATCGGTAACGGCAGGACGTTTAAATAGCCTTGAGAGCTGTTGGCGTGGGGAGTTTTTTGTATTTCTTCCGGCCCGGTTGACTGTTTCGCTGAGAAATCTCTTACCGGGAAGCTCTGGGTTATGGCGAGTGTCGTGCATCGTGCCTTTGGCGCGGGACACAACGATGCGTCTCGCGTGAAGGGGTGCCTGAGTTTTGCCGTTCGGTAGTAAATCCGTGCTGTCTGAAAAACGCCTGCCTTTCCACTGCTCGTTGGCGGTGGTGCTGTTTCTGCTGTTTTTGCCGGTAGCGCATATGCGGGCGCAGGAGGCTCCGCAAGCCCCGGTGCAGGTGCAGTGCGCGCGTGAGGCGGCTGCGGAACCGGCAGCAGCGGTGCGGCGGGCACGGGGTTTTGCAGCCTCGCGACAGGTGGTGGCACAGCCGGATGGGATCGGAGTTGATGCCCTGGCAGCGTCTTCGCTGGCAGTGGGTGTTGCATCTTCGGCTGCATCGGAGGGTGCTGAGATTCCAGCGTCGGCGGCCGAGGCGATGGCGATTGCGCGCGGGCAGCATTTTGCACTGGCGACGGCGCAGGATGTGTCGCTGAGTACGGCCTGGGTGCCGGTGGGGCCGGTGCAGGTACAGTCGCAGAGCTATGGGCTGGTGACGGGGCGTGTGACCTCGCTGGCGCTCGATCCGAACGACCCGACCAACAATACGTTGTATGTGGGAACCTCGGGCGGCGGTGTGTGGAAGAGTACAACGGCCGCTTCGGGCATGGTGGGCTTTACCCCGTTGACGGATACGCTGGCGGCGTTCTCTCCGAATGCGGGCGGTTCGGCGATTCCATCGCTGTCAATCGGCGCGCTGTCGGTGCAGCCGGGTGGAACCGGTGTGATCCTGGCGGGGACGGGCGATCCGAACGACGCTTCGGACAGTTATTATGGCGCGGGGATCCTGCGGTCGGCGGATAACGGGCAGAGCTGGTCGCTGACGCCGACGGCGGGTTCGTATTCCTTTGTGGGTGAAGGGATTGCGGGCTTTGCCTGGAGCACGACCTCTCCGCAGCTTGTGGTGGTGGCGGTTTCGTCTTCGGCGGAAGGAACGGTTGTCGGTGCAGAGACAAACCTGCCTTCGGTGCGTGGTCTGTACTACTCCACCGATGGCGGCAAGACGTGGACGCTGTCCACCGTTCAGGACGGCAGCACGATCATCCAGAACCGGACGACAAATTATTCGGTCTTTCGCGGCAATGCGGCGACCTCGGTGGTATGGAATCCGGTGCGGAAGAAGTTTTACGCGGCGATTCGCGCGCATGGCTATTACGAATCTTCTGACGGCGTGACGTGGACGCGGATGGCGAACCAGCCGGGTAGCGGGCTGACGACGGTGAACTGTCCGTCGCGGCCGGGCGATTACGGCCTGCTGGCCTGCCCCATCTATCGCGGCGCGCTGGCGGTGCAGCCCGTGAGCGGCGATATGTTCGCCATTACGGTCGATCAGAACAATGTGGACCAGGGGTTGTGGCAGGATGCCTGCGCGATCTCCGGCAGCGCGTGTACCTCGGCCACGGTGGTGTGGGCAACGCGAATCAGCACGGCGAACGCCGATGTGAACGGCACCATCCCGCAGGGCGATTACAATCTGACGCTGGCGGCGGTTCCGGCGGCGACTTCGTTGAGCACGGCAGACACCCTGCTGTTCCTGGGAGCGGGCGATCTCTATCGGTGCAGTCTGGCGGGCGGGTGTTCGCTGCGCAACACCACAAACGCCACCACGGGATGCGCCGCTCCGGCGGCTGTGGCTCCGGCGCAGCATGCGATTGCGTGGGGTTTGAATGCGGGCAATACGGCAGAGCCGACGATGTATTTCGGCAACGACGGCGGCCTGTGGCGTTCGCTGGACGGCGTGCGGCAGCAGGCGGGTGTGTGCAGCGCCGATGACACCACGCACTTTGACAACCTGAATGGAGCGCTTGGGTCGCTGGCCGAGGTGAGCAGCCTTGCCTCGGACCCGAACGACGCCAATGTGATGCTGGCGGCGCTTGGTGCGAACGGCAGTGCGGCGGCGACAAGCTCGGCACAGATTACAGCGCAGTCGCCGTGGGTGCAGTTGAGTGCCGCGGAGAGCGGCGTGGTGGCCATCGACCAGGGCAACGGCAGTAACTGGATGTTGCAGTCGGGTGGTGGCGTGGCGCTGCACACATGCACCAATGGCAAACAATGTACAGCAACGGACTTTTCGGGACCTGCTGCGATTGGCCCGGCGCAGGTGAGCGGCGATGCGTCGCGGGTGGACCCGCCGGTGCTGCTCGATCCGGCGTTGAGCACGAATGCGATTGTGGGAACGTGCCGGGTGTGGCGCGGCCCGACCGGCGGACAGGGCTTGTGGTCAGGCTCGAACGCCATCAGTTCGGTGATGGGCAATGGCACCTGCTCCACGGCAGGGCCGCTGGTGCGTTCGCTGGCGGCGGGCGGTACGTTGCAGGTGAACGCGGCTACGCAGAACAGCGGTTCGAGTGTGCTGTACGCGGGCATGAGCGGAACGCAGGATGGCGGCGGCAACGTGGCCGGACATATCTTTGCCACCTTTGCCGCAGGCACGGCGGGAGCGGCGACGAGCTGGAAGGACCTGACCAGCGGCGCGGTGACGAACGGCCTGTCCACACGCTTTAACGCGGCAGGATACAACGTTTCGAGCATCGCGGTGGATACGACCGATCCAACCGGTATGACGGTCTATGCGGCAGTGCAGGGCTTTGGCTATCCGCATATATTTCGTTCGACCAACGGCGGCACGAGCTGGCTGAACATCTCGTCGAACCTGCCGAACGCTCCAGCGAACGCGGTGCTGATCGACCCGAATAATCCGGCAACCGTGTACGTGGCGATGGATACCGGTGTGTACGTGGCGCAGGACGTCACCACGTGCGTGAACGTGGTGACGAATGCGACCGGATCGTGCTGGAGCGTGTACGGCACGGCGCTGCCGAACGCCCCGGTGACGGGGCTGTCCGCATCGCCAAACTTTGGCGTGTCGGGCGGAAGCAGTATGGGTGTGCTGCGGGCGGCGACGTATGGGCGCGGTATATGGGAGATTCCGCTGGTCACGGCGGGACAGGTTGCAGCACCGGCGGTGACGTTCTCGCCGTCGTCGCTGACCTTCGGTCCGCAGGCGGCGAACACCACCAGCGCGGCACAGCAGGTGACGCTGACCAACAGCGGTACAGATGCGTTGCAGATCAACGGCGTTACGGTGAGCAGCGGTTTTGTAGAGGTGGATAACTGCGTCGGTGTGTCGCTGAAGGTAGGCGCGACCTGTACGTTGAATGTGAGCTTTGCACCCACGACGGCGGGACCGGTATCGGGCAGCGTGCAGGTGCTGGCGAATGTGAGCGGAGGCTACGCGTCACTGGCGCTGACGGGGACTTCGACGGGTGCTCCGAGCCTGGCGCTTACGCCTGCATCGCTGGCCTTTGGCAGTGTTGCGTTGAAGTCGACTTCGGCGGCGCAGACGGTGACGGTAACGAACTCCGGTTCGTCCGCGGCGACGCTGAGCGCACCCACGGTGACGGCGGACTTTACGGTGTCCACGAGCTGCGGCGCGACGCTGGCAGTTGGGGCATCGTGCAGCATCAGCGTGGCGTATGCGCCCACCGCGCTTGGGCCGAACAACGGCGTACTCACGCTGAAGGACGACGTGGGAGCACACACGGTGGCGTTGACCGGAACCGGTTTCGGTACGCCGAATGTAACGTACTCGCCCACCTCGTTCGTGTTGCATGATGCGATACTTGGCTCGGCGGGCGGCACTGGTACGGTGACGATCACGAATACCGGGACGGCCGGTGCGAACATCAGCCAGCCTGTGTTTGCGGGGGATTTCCGTCTGTATCAGGACACATGTCCGCCCAATCTTTCGGCGGGTTTCAGTTGCTCCATCACTACAGTCTTTGTACCTACAGGTACAGGCACCCGCACCGGCAGTATGACCATTACAGACGATGCCGGGCCGCATGTAATTTCGTTGAGTGGAAACAGCCTTGCGAGCAGCACACTGGCGATGCCGCTGCAGTTGAACTTTCCGCAGACGGCAGTGAATACGCTTTCGCCCACGCAGACGCTGACGCTACAGAACACCGGCGGCAGCATCGACGTTCTCGGAGTCTTCCAGGTGAATGGCGACTTTGCTATTCGAGGCACCACGTGTGGCAGCCAGATCAACGCGTACCAGAGCTGCACGCTGACCGTGGTGTTTGCTCCTTCGGCCGCAGGAAACCGCGTTGGCTCCATAACGGTTCCGTTTAACAACCTCGTCAGCCTAAGCCAGTCCACCACGCTGCTGTATGGCACAGGTGCGGGCACACCACTGGTCAGCATTACGCCGTCGTCGCTGGATTTTGGCAATGTGGGCATTGGCAGCGCCAGCGATCCGCAACTGGTGCAGATTTCGAATCCGGGAACGGGCGCTCTGACGCTTACGTCGCAGCAGCTTGCCGGTTCGTCCGACTTCAGGATTGCCAGCACAACGTGCGGCAACAGTGTGCCTGCGGGCGGCAGCTGCACGTTGTCGATGGTGCTGGCACCGACCTCTGCGGGAGCGAAGACGGGCACGCTCACGCTGGTAGACGCGCTGGGGACGCACACGATCACGCTGACGGGAACGGGCGCGGGACAGGCGAGCCTGGTGCTGTCGCCTGCGTCGGTGAGTTTCGACACGGTAGCCATTGGTCAAAGCGCCTCGCAGGTGGTTACGCTGACCAATGCGGGTTCAGCTTCGATCGGTGTGGTCGGCCACGCGGCGACGGGGGACTTTCACATTGCGTCGAGCACATGCCCCGCGCGCCTGGATGCGGGCGCGAGCTGCCTGTTGACGGTGGACTTTACGCCCACGGTGGATGGCCCGGAAAGCGGCACGCTGACGGTAACGGATACAGCCAGTGTCCACACGATTCCGCTTGCGGGCACCGGGCTGGGCAATGCCGCGATCAGCTTTACACCGGCGGCGCTGGTCTTCGGCAATACCACGGTGAACAGCGCGTCGGCACCGCTGACGGCAACGCTGAGGAACACGGGGAATGCCGCCATTGCGTTGAATCCGCCCACGGTGAGCGGCGATTTCCAGATTGCTTCGACGGACTGCGATACGACGCTGGCGGCGGGTGCAAGCTGCTCGGTGAACGTGATCTTTGCTCCCCTGGGAGCGGGTGTGCGCTCCGGCATTCTATCTCTTGCGGATGCGAACAACACGCATGCGGTGGCGTTGCAGGGTACGTCGGTGAGCGGCGTTCTAAGTGTGTCGCCGTCGGTGATCCAGTTTTACGATGCCACGCTGAACACAACCACAGCAACGCGTTCGGTGGTGTTGGCGAACACGGGCAATGCCGCGTTGACACTGGGTACTGTCACGGTCTCCGATGAGTTCCATGTGAGCGCGAACTGTAACGGAGTACAACTGGCGGGCGGTAGCACATGCACGCTGACGACTACGTTTTCGCCCACCACCGCCGGAACCCATAACGGCGAGGTGTCGATTCCGAGCAGCAATGGCGGCACTGCAAACGCTGTAGCCACGGTGACGCTGACCGGCAACGGAAAGAGTCCTTTCAACCTGACGCTGCTGCCGCTGTCGGTGGATTTTGGAACGCAGCTTGTGGGAGCGAGCAGCTCCGTAATCAACGTAACGTTGAACAACACCGGCACGATTGCGGGTGCGCTGCAAGCTATTACGGTGAATGGGAGCGACTTCAGCCTGACCGCGAACACATGCTCCACTTCGTTGCCGCCGCAGACGGGTTGCACGGTTTCTCTGGTATTTACGCCGACGGTCAGCGGTGCGCGCTCGGGTGTGCTGACGGTTGTGAGCGACGCGGGCAGGATGACGGTGCCGCTGACGGGCGTGGGCAATGTCGAGGCAACGGATACGCTGTCGCCGTTATCGTTGAGCTTCGGCCAGCAGGTGGTGGGGACGGTCAGCGGCGAACAGTTAGTTTCGTTAACGAACAGTGGCGACGTGCCGCTGACGCTGGTCGCGGCACAGGTTGTCCAGGGTGACTTTACCGCGGTGAACCGGTGCGGACCCACGTTGCAGGCGCATGCCTCGTGTGCCATTGCGGTGTCGTTTGCGCCGAAGAACGTGGGGCCGCAGCGGGGTGTTCTACAGATAACCGATGTGCAGCATGCACAGTCGGTGATGTTGAGCGGAACAGGGCTTGCGGGAGCGGGCGTTTCGCTGGCACCGCAACAACTGGTCTTTGCCAATACCGGCGTGGGCGCGGCGGGCGCGGGACAGACGTTGACGCTGACCAACAACGGCGGCGTGCCGTTGCAGCTCTCCGGCGTAACGGTAACAGGCGACTTCGGCATTCTCTCGGGGACGAGCAACTGCACTGCGAATGCGGTGATTCCGATGGGTGGAAGCTGCTCCATGAGTATTGCATTTGTGCCCACGGCGACTGGTCTGCGCACAGGCATGGTGTCGATTGCGGGCAATGCCGCCACGCAGACGGCGCAGCTTTCGGGCATGGGCGTTGACTTTGCGCTGGTGGCAAACGGGCCAACGTCGCAGAGCATCGGCAACGGCAGCAATGCCGTGTTCCCGCTGCTGCTGCGGCCTTCGCAGTACACCAACGATCCGGTGAGCTTCGCATGTTCGGGCGCGCCTGCCTTTGCGAAGTGCACCGTGACTTCGCAGTATTCGGATCTGTCCGCGATCAGCACGGTTTCGCTGACCGTGTTGACCGGCACTGCGGCTACGAGTTCGCAGAGTGTTCGTTTCTTTGTACTGCTGCCTCTGCTTGGCCTGTTGCCGCTGTGTTCGCGGCGCAGGCGTGTGCGAGGTGCGCTGTTGATGGTGGCGTTGTTTGCATTGCTTGCAGCAACACAAGGCTGCGGTGCGGACAAGGTATCGGCGCTTGCGGGTACAGGTTCGGGTGATAATTCCGGCGGTGGCAATGGTGGCGTAACGACGCCAAAAGGAACTTATACCATTACGGCGTCGGCCACTGCTGCGGGTGCGACTCGTTCGGTGCAGGTCACGCTGGTTGTGCAGTAGGTGTTCTAAATTCGCGAACCATTCTTACAGAGCTTCTGCGGCGGCGTGTGCGCTGGCCCATGCCCACTGGAAGTTGTAGCCGCCCAGCCAGCCGGTAACGTCGGCAACTTCGCCGATGAATGTGAGTCCGGGAACGAGCTTTGCCTGCATGGTGTTGCTGTCGAGGTCGGCGGTGTCCACACCGCCTGCGGTGACTTCAGCTTTAGCAAAACCTTCGGTGCCTGCGGGGACAACGCTCCATGCATGCAGAGCCTCTTCCAGCGCGGCGATAGAGGTGTTCTTCCAGTTCTGCGGCAGATGGCTGCCGAGCCATCGTTCCGCAAGCCGATGTGGCAACACGGTGCGCAACAGCGCCAGGGCCGTGGCTTCATCGCGGTGTGCGGTGGCCGCCAGAAGTGGTTCGAAGATGCGTCTTCCCGGTGCAAGATCAAAGCACACAGCTTCGCCGGGTTGCCAGTAGGAAGAGATTTGCAGCGCGACGGGGCCGCTGAGTCCACGGTGCGTAAGCAGCATCTTTTCGCGGAAAGCAGGCGACTGGGTGCGTTGTCGTTTCTTTGGTTGTGCGGTGGCAATCACCTCGGCGGACAGGCCGGAAAGGTCGCACCAGTGCTGGCGATCCTGCTCGCTGAACGTGAATGGCACAAGCGCTGCGCGAGGCTCCACGATGTGCAGACCGAAGCTGCGTGCAATGTCGTAGCCCACGCCGGTTGCTCCCAGCTTTGGTATCGACAGACCGCCGGTGGCCACAACCACGGAGCCTGCTTCATAACTTCCTGTTGCAGTAATGACGCGAAAGCTCTTGCCATGCGTTTCTACTCTCTGGACCGCGGTGTGAAGTTGCGTATGCACCTTTGCGTTGCGGCATTCGCTTTCCAGCAGCGAGATGATCTGTTGCGCGCTGCCATCGCAGAAGAGCTGGCCGAGAGTCTTTTCGTGATACGCGATCTTATAGCGCTCCACCAGTTCGATGAAGTGGTGCGGTGTGTAACGTGCCAGCGCGCTTTTGGCGAAGTGCAGATTCTGGCTGATGTAATTCGCGGGCGAGGCGTGCAGGTTGGTGAAGTTGCATCGGCCGCCACCACTGATCAGGATCTTGCGGCCTGCGCGTTCGCCCGCTTCGAGTAGAAGAACGCGGCGTCCGCGCGCACCGGTCAAGGCTGCGCAGAACATGCCGGCAGCACCGGCTCCGAGCACAATGCAGTCGTAGGTGGAAGTTGTAGACACTTTCTTTATCCTAGAGGGAATGCAGTTGAAGCGTTACATTCCCCCTGCCCGCGCAGTGCGTTCCGCGGCACGGGCTACGACGGTTGAACCAGGCACCACAAACCATCACGGCCAGACGGTGGTGCGCAGGGCATCGCGTGCGGTGAACGACCTGCCCGGCCAGAGCGTTTACGTTCTGCGCTGCAAGGGCTGCGGCCATGAGTATGGCGAAGCGGGCATCCGCGTGCATCAACGCAAATGCCCGAAGTGCGATGGCGGCAAGCCCGGTTTGCCTGTGCCGGAAGAAGGGCCATCGCTCTTTGGCTAGAGCAATCGGCGTGTTGTCTAGCTGGTTACGCCAACCGAGCGCAGCTTCTCCATCAGTTGTGCCAGCGATTGGTCTGCGGTTCCGGCAACGGAGATGTTCCATGCTTCGTTATCGGAAGGCTGTTCCAGCGTAGCCAACTGGCTGGCCAGAAGGTGCGGATTCATGAACTGGTGGCGGCGCTTCGCCAGGTGGTCGGCGATCACGGATTCCGGCGCGGTGAGCAGCGCGAAGTAGACCGAACCGGCGGGCAGATCGCTGCGCAGAATCTGGCGATACTCCGCCTTCAAAGCAGAGCAGGCGAGGATCATGCTCTCCGAATGGTTCACGTATTCCGCGATCTTTTCGTGCAGTGTGGCCAGCCACGGTGCGCGGTCGGTGTCGTTCAGCGGTTGGCCCGAGGCCATCTTGGCCTTGTTGGCGGCGGAATGGAAGTCGTCTCCGTCGAGGAAGGGCCATCCTGTTGCCTTTGCAAGCATGGTGCCCAGAGTTGTTTTGCCGGTGCCGCTTACGCCCATCAGGATGAGAACCACGTCGAAACCTCGTTTTTTTCGGTCTGTTGTTGAAGATATCGCAAACAGGTTGTTCGTGACACGGCGCTTCCGTCTAATCTGATGTTGTGAAACTGCGTTTAAGCTCATTGCCCGTTCGTCTTGTTGCCCCTGTCCTGTTTTTGTTGCCGATGATGTCAGCCTCGGCGTTGGCGCAGGCTGCGCCGTCTTACGGCTACAGCATTGTGGCGCGGTATCCGCACTCCACGCAGAGCTATACGGAAGGCTTTCTCTACAAGGACGGTAAATTCTATGAAGGCACCGGCATGGAGGGACGCAGCGGCATCCAGGTGCTTGATCCGGCCACGGCCAAGGTGCTGAATCGTCGCGATATGTCCAACAGCTTTTTCGGTGAGGGCATTGTCGATTGGAAGGGGACGATGTTGCAATGGACATGGCAGACCCACATCGGCGTGGTGATGGACCTGGCTACGCTGAAGCCTCTGCGCACGTTCAACTACTCCGGCGAAGGCTGGGGCATGACGCGCGACGATCATCGCCTGATCACCAGCGATGGTTCGGACACTCTGCGTTTTCGCAACCCCGAAACCTTTGCCGAGATTGGCCATATCCGCGTGACCGACAACGGCAAACCCGTGGACCAGTTGAATGAGCTGGAGTACATCAAGGGTGAAATCTGGGCGAACGTGTGGCACCAGGAGCGCATTGCGCGCATCTCGCCGAAGGACGGCCATGTGATCTCGTGGGTGGATGTGACCGGCATCCTGCCGAAGTCGCAGAAGCGCGACGACGAAAGCGTTCTGAACGGCATTGCCTATGACGCAGCAAAAGACCGCATTTTTATTACCGGCAAACAGTGGCCCACCATCTTTGAAATTCGTGTGAGCGCAAAGAAGTAGCGTAGTCACAAAATAAAAAACGGGTCGCAGCCAACGTTTTTTCGCATGCGCTTCTCTACTGTTGACAATGCTGGTAATTCACTTTGTAGTGTTGTCACTGGCTTTGTAAGGAGAAGCATACATGCATCTGATAGTGACGCTTATTGTTGGTCTGATTGTGGGCGCGCTGGCGAAGCTCATCATGCCGGGCAAGGATCCGGGCGGAATCATCGTAACCATTCTGCTGGGTATTGCGGGATCGTTTGTCGGCAGCTACCTGGGGCAGCTTCTGCACCTGTATCAGCCGGGAGAGGCGGCTGGATGGATCATGTCGATCCTCGGCGCGATCATTCTACTGGGCATCTACCGTTTGATTGTGGGGCGCAGTAGTTAGAAGCAGCTGCGCTAAGACAATCCCAGTGCTTTGCGAATTTCGTCGATGCTCTGACCCTGCTGGTGAAAGTGCCGAACCACGCTGCCTTCGTGCAGCGTGCGCGACACCAGTTTCGGACCAGGGTGGCCGAACTGCACTTCGCCGCAGCGAAACATTATCAGTCCATCGTGCTCGTTTTTGTCTTCGATGCCGTGAGTGATAAGCAGATGGTTCAGCGCCATCTGGTCGTCGCGTTCGACTTGAGTTTCGGCGGCGTAGAGATCGAGAAAATCTTTGGCAGCCGTAGTTGGTCGCCACAACATGAAGCCGCAGCAGAGCACAAAGCCAAGCTGCCGTGCCACGTCCATTGGCAAGCTGTAATCCTTCTGCGCCAGTACGTCGCAGAGTTGCGTGCTTTGCAGCAGCGGAGCCAGGTCACCAACGGGAATCGCATCCAGATCGAGTACCAGCATGGTGTTGTCCGCCTGCACCAGCGCACGTAGATAGAGCACACGCAACAGCCACAGTACACCGCGTGTTCTGGCATGGAGCTTGCCGTTGCTCCATGAAAAATAGCGCCGGCAATCCAGCGTCGTGATGTTGTGCTCGGAGCTCAGCGTGGTGTACGCGGCATCGTCCATTGCCATGACGATAACGTGTCCACCGATATGCTTTCGCACCTGTTGCAGCCACAGATGAAAGAGTTCGATATAGCCCTGGCTCAACGGCGCCAGCACCAGTGGCCGAGTGGATGTCGACGGAGGGACATTCACGATATCCGCATGAATACTTCGCTCGAGCGATCCATCGCTTAGAGCGATAGAGAGCAGGCGAAGGCGTGTGGCAGCATCGGCGGTTGCGGTGTCGTCTTGTGAGAGTGCTCTGGCTTCGGCCTGTGCCAGCAGGTCTTCGGCAAGTGCAGGTTGATTTGTTCGCGTTGCCATCTCCGCCAGTTCCAGCGTGATCGCAGCGGCTGCATTTTGATTGTCTGTAATGATGCGGTGCAGCAGTCCATTGGTGCTGCCTGCGCGCGTGAGTTGCATCATCATCAGCGTGTAAGAGAGGCGACCGACAGAGTGTGCATCCAGCTTCTCCAACGGTGTTTGCGCAAGCACTGCGGCTGCGGGAAACCACAGATGCATGCGCGCCAAAGCTTTGCTCAGTGCTGCGGCGAAGCGCGGCATCAGGCTGTCTCCGTTGGGCGATTGCGGCTTACGCGCTGCATCAGCAGTGTACGAATTTCGTCGATGCGGAAGGTCGCATAGGCTGCAACAGCGAGGACAAGTATGCACGCAAGTGCGACCCCGGTGGAGATCGCAAGTGGCCAGTGTGCGGCTGCGATTGCAGGATATGAAGTCAGCGCAAAGGCAATTGTGATGAAGATAAGGAAGCGACGCAGAAGGCTGTTGTCAATCTGTGCATCGTCAGGGAAGAGCTTGTGGTTCAGGTACACCACGTATGCGGTTTGCAGCAGCTCCCACACCAGCCATGTAATGATGAATCCAGCTACACCCCACGCACGCATGGTGTACACCGAGATGGTCAGCATCACGGCATAGCCGATGAAGATGCGCGTGGAGAGTTTTTCGTGCGCGTTGCTCGACGATTGAAACTGGGTCTTGTGTTCCTTCAATCCGAGGATGGCGGAGACGACAGCCATCTCAATGCAGAGTGATGGATAGTAGGCAATGCGATTGTGAAGCCACAGGCGTAACAGCAGTGGACACATTAGCAGACTGCCGATGCTGACCACCGGAATCAGGAAGAGCACAACGCGTTCGGAAAGGTCGTAGAGGCGGCGCAGTTCGTTCCAGTCGGCCTTACCTACAAGCATGGTGATATCCTGCGCGATCACGTTGGATGCCATGGAAAGAATCTGGCGCGACATCTGGAAGACCACGCGCACCAGCGAGAACAACGTCACCATGGCAGGACCAAGCACGCGCTGAATCACGATCACCGGCCCCTGCCAGGTGAGAAATCCGGCGAGTGCGATCAGTCCGAAATGGCCGCTTGGTTTCAGCATGCGACCCACTTCGGCCCATGATCCATCACGCAGTGAAGGCACCAGAACACGCTCGGTGTGTCTCAGATCGATCAGTGCGTAAGCCGTAAACAGCAGCAGCGAAATAAGCTGAATGGCAGCCAGTGTGGGGAATGAACTGCGCATGGCAACTGCAATGGCCATGCTGATAATCCACACAAAACGCTGCGCGCTGGAGATGTAGTTGCCGCGATGCAGACGACCCACAGCCATGTAACTGTTCGTCAACAGGCTGAAGAACATGTTGACGCCAATCTGCAGAATCAGCAGGTAGAGCGTGATCTGCGATGCAAGCGGAGCCACATGGCGCAACCGGAGCATGGACGCAATCGGCAGTAGGAACACCGCGAGTCCGCCAATGAGAAATACAGCCAGCACCAGCAGCAGCAGACGAAATGCGCTGGCCTGGATGGCCTTTGCGCCGGGGATGTCGCCGCGCGTAAACAGGATGGTCATCTGGTTGTTGGCGTATGTCTGCACACCATAGTTCAGCGTGCCCAGATAATTCACGCTGGCGCTCAGCGCAATCCACTCGCCGTAAACCTCAACACCCTGGCCATAGAACTTCAGGAAGAACGGCGGCACAAGCAACTGCATGAGCACGGTGAGTCCCTGTCCTAGAAATGCCGTAATCAGGAGTTGCAGTATGCGTTTCAATCTCATGGCGCGTTTCCAGTGTATCCGGCGAGCAGCAATGGGATGCGAATGGAGCGCTGCGCGTGGGCAGGGCATGTGTAAGTGGTTTCGGTTGCGAAAAGCGGAGATGAAATTTGTGCTTGCGTGCGTCTTTCGCAATAACTTCGCGTCTTAGATTGCGAGGGGTTTATTCGCCATGAAGATGGGATGGAAGTCCGCGGTTCTTGGTTCGGTTTTTCTTGCAGCAGCGCTACCGTTGCTGGCGCAGAGCGGCAACTCAGCTGCAGGCCAGCCACGGCAGGGTATGCGTCGTGATCCGGGTGGCCGTGGCGGTGGTGTGAGCGGTGCGGTGAAGTCTATCAGCGGCGCGAATGTCGTGGTGACTGACGATCAGGGTACGGAGTGGACTGTGATCACTACGGAGAACACGCGGCTTATGCGTGATCGTCAGCCGATTGCTCTGAACGCAATTCAGCCTGGCGATGAAGTGATAAGCATGGGCATGCCCGACGCCGACAAGCACGCGCTGC
>Ga0153956_1000094_pt1 | contig 113379 bp, 121 predicted proteins | sample TSFL040MetaG_FD_104704 | JGI IMG/M metagenome (GOLD analysis project Ga0153956, IMG submission 104704) | Attine ant fungus gardens microbial communities from Florida, USA - TSFL040 MetaG | ecosystem: Host-associated > Fungi > Mycelium > Unclassified | place: USA: Florida, Wekiwa Springs... | reverse complement strand
ATTGACGGTGCCGATGTTGCCGACATTGAGCTTGAGGACACCGTCCTCGAACACCATCGGGATCGTCGCAACATCTCCGTCGGTGAAATAGATGCTGTCGGCCTTGAACAGGATCTTGCTCACATAACCGCCGCCGCCATCCGACTCCAGGTCGATGAGGATGCCGGTCTCGACATAGTCGTCGAGAGTGGTGACGCGCGCGAGCAGCGCCAGGCGCACAGAGACGCCCGCTGGCGCGCTTTCCGCCCTGACGGTGAACAATCCCTCAGCCAGACCGGACGCGGCCTGGGCGGCCACCTCCAGCACGAATTGGCTGAGCGCCGTGTCGGCATCGGCCCGCGTCGTCGCTTCCTGCACCACGGCCGCTTGCACCTGGCCGACCACTGACGAGATCGCCTTGCGGTCGCGATCCGAGGCCATGGTGTTCTCGGTTACGCCGCCGGCCACGCGGTCGAGCTCGTTGAGGATACGATCGACCAAGCCGGTCATCGTGCCATCGCCGACCCCAAGCACGAAAGCGATCGCATCCTGCAGCTGTTGGTTCAGCTGGCCGTTGGTGATGCCCGTTACAACAGCGTCGGGCACAACCGGGGTGGTCACGTCGATCCAGGCCGAGGCGATGGTGTCGCGCGCCGAGAACGGCCGCTCGTCGAACTGCACCTGGTAGGCCGTGTCGCCGATGAAAACGCCGTTGAGCTTCAGCTCATAGGTGGTCCCGTCATCGGGCGCGTCGTACGGCACGTTGGCGTCGAACACGATGGCGCCCGAGCTGGCGAGACGCACGGTGACGTGCAGCGCCTCCACGTCGTCGAGGCCGCCCGGAAACCGCAGGCGGATGGTCGGCCGGCGGGCAACGCCATCATCGTCGAGGAAGCTGTCGCCGAAGGCCTGATACCCCGCCACCTGCACCGGCGCCGGGCCTGCGCGATCGAGCGTCGGGAAGGTCATCGCCTGTTCGTCGGTGGCGGCCGAGTAGCCGAGGTCGGCGGGGTCGACTTCCTTGATGGTGACGAACTGCTCGAAGCTCTCGTCGTCGGCCATTTCGCCGATGATGAACTTTTTGCTCGAGTAGCCGAGGCGCTCGCTCGTCCAGGCCACCATGTCGAGCGGCTCCAGCTCCGACGCCTCGGGGCCGAGGCCGAACATGTGGGTCACCCAGCGGCGGCCTTCGAGCAGCGCCGCCTGGTTGAGCCGCTGGCCCTGCGTGCCGGAATTGACCACCTCGTAGGTGACATTGGCGGCGAGCCGCTGACCATCGTCGGCCGCCTCGAGCTCGGCGTTGAAGATCGGCGGGATGTCCTTCGTGGTCCACCCCTGCGACGGCTCGTAATACTTGGCGAAGATCGTGTTGAAGATCCCGCTGTCGATCTTCGGAAACGGGTCGAAGCCCTGCTCGCGGGTGACGACGATATCGTCGTCGGTGAAGCTGAAGACCGGGCTCGCCGGCAGACCGCAGAGCATCTTGTAGATGCCGCCGATCTCGGCGATGCGGCCGCTGCAGCCGTCGAGGCAGCGCTCGATGAACGAGGCCGGCTCCATGTCGCCGGTGATCTCGAAGCCGCCGACGAACTGCTTTTCGGTCGTGTCGTCGGCCTTGTCGACGTCGGTGTCGGCCTCGGCGATCGCCGCGATCCACGACGATGCCGGCAGGCGCACGGCCTCGACGTTCTGGCCGCCCCAGATCCACTCGCCACCCCAGTAAACGCCCATGATGGCGTTGTAGATGTGGACCGGCAGCAGGTTGCTCGGCTCCCAGGTCGACGGGTCATCGCGACGATGGTCGCCCGAGCCGCCGGCCGTCGAATCCTTCGCCACATTGTAGAGGGCGATTCCATCGGTCGCGATCGACCAGTCGGGAAAGCCGCCGCCGGGGAAGAGCTTGGCGTTGAGCCGCAGCGTCAGCACGCCCTTGGCCTGGCCGCGGCCGATCATGGTGTTGGTGTAGGGATGGTCCGGATCGGCGCCGAAGGTGGCGAGCAGATAGGCGTCGGCGGTGGTCTGCGTCCCGTCCGCCCAGCGGAACCAGCCATAGGCCTTGCCGCCCGTCGTCAGCTCGGTGATGGGGTAGCCCTGCGCCGCCGGCACGACATCCCAGTCGACGGTGTAGTGCTGCTTTTCGATCAACAGGCCGGTGACCGAGAGCGGCACGTCGGAGAAGACGCGCTCCTCGACATAGTACGCGTTGGGGGTCGCGCCCTCCTTTCCCCACGAGCCGCGATAGACCAGCGTGCCGGCGGTCGCGCGATCGCCCATGACAAACGAGATCGGTCCGTCGCCGCCGACCGACACCGAGCCGCGCACGCCGGCGACATTGGCCGTGCCCTTGGTCTTTTGCGGCGGGTCGGTGAGATTGTGGATCAGCGTGCCGACCCCCTCGAGCGCGAGGCCTGCGGCGAAGTCGAGGACGGCGCCGCCGATCGGGTTGGCCGCGAACGCGGCGACGGCCGCGACGGCCGGCCCGGCCTGCGCCTGGCTGATGCCGGCAGCAGTCAGGGCGGTGGTGAGGCTGAGGGCGAGGACGAGCTGCTTCACTTCCCCGTCTCCAAAAGACGCTGGCGGGCCGCGACCACTGCATCGTGACAGCTACGCAGTTGAGCAAGGTAGGTTTCAACGTCTGCTCCGGGCAACGCTCCAGACGCGTGCAGGTCGAACGTGACGATCAGGGTGGTGAGGCCCATCAGTCGCCCACCCTGAAAGCCATCGTCGCCAGCCGGCGATCGACGGTGCCTTTGCCATCGGCCCGCAGCACCACCAGGCGCTCGCCATTGCACACGCCGAGGAAGCATCCGAACGGGCCGTCGTCGGGCACGGCCGCGATATCGCCGAGCCGCATCGCGCCAATCGGCATCGCCGTGAGGTAGCGGCCAACCAGGTCGGTCAGCGACGTCGCCCGCTCGTCTGAAAGCACCTTCAAAGCCCCTTCGACGGTGGAGTAACGACCCTTGAAGGGAGCGCCGATATCGACGCCGGTGACGGCCTCGACGACGCCGGCCGCGAGCCCAAGCGCGCAATCGTGCGTGCCCATCTCCAGCGGCGTGCGCTCGATGCTGTCGATCGCCGCCGCGAGGCGGACGCGCCAGTCGGGGAGCCGCTTCATCCGACGCTCCCCGAGGCTTCGCCCCAGCCGATCGGCCAATCGGCGGCGACGTCGACATACTGCATCTGCTTGTCGCCATCGCGGCGCCGCTGGGCCACGTCGCTGCGCTTGATCGGATTGACACGGGTGAGCTGCACGGTGTCCGACGTGCACGAGAAGACGATGTTGCTCTCGCCGCCAACGGCCGGCAGCGGCCGCGGCGCACCGTCGACGCGCCCGAGGAAATACCTGCTCGGCGCAGCCACCGGCCGGCGGGTCTTCGTGCTGCCCGGCACCCGGTGATATTCGACCATCGCCAGGCGCACGTCGTGGTTGGTCACCATGTCCAGGACGGTCGGGTGCAGCGCGTTGAGGGTGAAGTTCCAGGACCTGACCGTGACGCCGGTCGTACGGGGCACCGGGTCGCATTCCTGCAGCACGGCGTCGCCGATGAAGTAGCGTGTCTCGAGGAGGCCAGTCTGCCGATTGGCGATCGCCACTGCGGCCGGCACCGGGTCCGACCAGAAGCAAAACGGCACGATGGTCCCGTCGTCGCGCCGGCGCGCGAAGATGGTGACGAAGCGCAGCGACACGAGCCCCTTGCGGCGGGCCGCGGCCAATGCGTCGACGATATCGGTGCCACTATCGCGCATCAGAGCTTCTGCATGATCTCGAAGGTCGAGCCGCTGACCTTGCCGCGCATGCTCGCGCCGCGCCGGTCGGAACCCGGCACAACGAAGAACACCCCCGCCGGCCGGATCAACGTCACGTCCGCGCCGGCGACAATGCCGTTCCACAATGGCGGGCTGACGCTGGTCGCATCGGTGACGCCGTCCCCGTCGGCGGTCACGTCGGCGTCGATCGAGAACAGCGCCTGTCGCTCGGGCGACCCGAAGACGACGTCGAACATGTCGCCGATGGCGAGCTGGTAATCGGCGGGCAGGCCGGCGAACGTCACCTCGCCGGTTTCGTCATCGATCGTGTCGATCGTCACGGTCGACGGGCCGGCCGACAGCAGCGCGCCGCCGGGATCGAACGCCGGCGCGGCGCAGAGCGGGTCGGTGGCATAAAACAGGTCCGCCGGCCCGCGCAGCGACCGTAGCAGGCCGTGCACCCGCCTCGCCTCGCTCCAGCGCATCGTGTCGAGCGTGACCACGCCATGGAAAAGCATGCCGCCCAGATCATAGGCGAGCGTGCCGCCGCCGCCCGTGCCCGACACTTGGTCGCGGCGCACCTCGCCGAACTGCACGCTCTGGATCGGCAGCGTGTCCCAGAATTCGGCGAGCGGTCGAGCGTCGATGGTCATGGCCGCCGCCTGGGGTTGGAATTGTAGTAGCCGATCGCGGTCGGCAGCTTCTCGGCCCAGGCGGCGTCGCGCTGGTCGAGCAGCGCCTTGATCTGCGCCTCGGTCAGGGTCGCGCCTCGGGCGTCGATCGTGGTGTGGGGCGCAAAGACAAAGCCGGCGCCGCCGCCGGACGAAGGCGACGCATCGAACGGCGCAACCGTGCCGCCGACGAGGCCGCCGGCCGCATAGCCCGGCAGGCCGCGATTGATCGCCTCGAGCAGCGGGCGGTTGCGCGCCGTTGCCGCGGCGTGGACGACGAATTCCTTGTTGTGGACGATGCCCGCGGCGGCGCCGATATCGCCGTCGCCGGTGTAGCCGCCGCCGGCGAAGCCCGGAATGATCGCGCCGAACAGGCTGTTGCCCGCCGCGTTGAAGGCTCGGTTGGCGAGGCTGTCGAGCGCGCCGGCGGCGAAGCTGAGGATGCGCTGCCCCGCCGTCGCCGCGACGGCGCCGAGCTGCTGCAGCGGATTGCTGGCACGGCCGATCTCGCTGACGAGCCCGCCCAGCGCCGTCCGCGCATCCGTGGCCACGCTCGACAAGGCGCCGAAGACCTGGCCGAGGCCGCTGGCGTCGCCGCCGCGATAATAGCCGGCCACCTGCTGGCCGCTGGCCGTGGTGTAGCCCGACACATATCCGCCTGCGGCATAGCCCGGCAGGCCGCGGTTCATCGCCTCGAGCAACGGCCGGTTGCGCGCGGTCGCCGCGGCATTGACCACGAACTCCTTGCCATGGACGATGCCGGCCGGCTCGCCCACGTCGCCATCGCCGGTGAAGCCGCCGGCCGCAAACAGCTTCGTGCCATTGCCCGCATAGCTGGGCCCGAGCCCGATATCGTCATAGCCGCCTGCCGCGCCGCCGCCGAGGAGCTGTTGGCCGGAGGGCGAGTAGCCGGGCCCGAGGCCGATGCCGTCGAAGCCGCCCGACGCACCCGAAATCGACTGCAGCAGCGCGTTGGTCGTGGCGAGCTTCGGGTTGAGGGTGTCGGCCTTGTCGGCGAGCGTGCCGAACTTGTCGGCACTGCCGCCGAGCGCCGTCGCCGTCGCATCGGCATTGCCCTGGAGGCCCTTCAGCAGGTCAATGGAGCGGGCGAGCTCCTCCTGGGTTTTGGCCGCGTCGTCGGTACTGCCGAGGATCGACTCGGCCAGCGTGCGATTCTTGTCGCCGGCCGGAAGCGCCAGCGCGATGTTCGAAATCTGCGTGCGGAAGGCGATGACGTCGGCCGTGCCATCCCGCAGGTCGGCGCGGAACTTGTCGACGGTCTGCTCGAACGGCGTGCCGGAGACGGCGCCCGGGTCCAGCGGATTGGTCCCGAACTGCGCACCCCGATTGAACAGACCCGACTGCTGGTCGGCGAGATCGCCGCTCAGCCGGCTGACATCCTGCTGCGCCTTGAATTTGAGGAACGATGCCGACGCATTGCCATACGACGACGCGGCGCCCTCGGCCTCGGCATAGGCCCCCTTGATCTGGTCCACCAGGTCCTTGTGGTCCTGCAGATCCTGCTTGGTCCGCGCCGCGCCGTCGGCGACGGCCGTAAAGAACGCCCCTGCCACCTGCCCGGCGAGTTCGAACGCAGCCGGCAGCGCGCCCGCGGCGAGGCCCGCGACGATGCCGCCGATGGCGCCCGCCGCCGCCGACCGCAGCAGCGTGAACTTGCCGCCGGCGGTGTCGACCGCGAGGCCGAGATTGGCGACGCCGCTCTGCGCCTTTGGCGCCGCGTCGGCCGTCTCCTTGACGCCGGTGGCGACGTCGCCGATCGGCACTTTCGCCTGCTCGGCCGATTTGCCGAGTGCGTCGATGCCCCTGGCGGTATCGTCGATCGCCTTTTTGGCGCCGGACTGGTCGCCTTTGATGACGAGCGAGGTTTCGAGCGCCATGCTAGTGGAGCTCCAGTGTCGGCGCGGGGTCGCCATTGAGCGCGCCGGCGGCCGCGCGCTCCATCACCATCAGGTCGGCCCATTGCGCCGGCGTCATGCAAATCTGCACCATGTCGAGCGCCACCTTCAGCGCGCCATAGTCCAGCCCGACGACGCGCTCCACCGGCCCGCGCTCGGTCCATATCAGGCGCGTGCGCCACTGCGTGCCGCCGGTCGCGAGCGCGCTCAACGCCGGGACGTGCATCGCCCAGACCTTGCGGTCCGCCAGCTCTCCCAGCGCTTCGTGCAGATCGGCCATCTCTTCCTCGCTGGCGCCGAAGCGGCGCAGATCCGCGACGGCGTCGTCGTCATGGGCGAAGTCGTCGGCGAACTCGCCCGCCGCCCAGGCGCGGGCGGCCCAGATCAGTTTCCCTGCGCGGCCCGGGTGAAGGCCGACAGATAGGCCCTGATCAGCGCGGTGCGTGCCCAGGGCAGCTCGACGATGCGACCGAGCAGTTGCGGCGAGGACGGGAGGGCATTGCCCTCTTCGTCGACCACGTCGCTGACCGAAAGGAGCGTCCGTTCCAGAAAGCCCTGCGCCCCGACCGGCGACGCGAGATCGAAGCCGGAGAAATCGGGGATATCGAGCGCCGCGAACTTGGCGCGAAAGCTCTGCTGGATCACACCGTCGCCCGACGGGATCGAGACGATCACCGGGCAGGTGAAGGTCGGCTTCAAATCGACATTGAACATGCTTTGACGCTCCGTTTCCAGGGTCAGGTCAGGGTGAGGGTCCACTGGTCGTTGCCGGCGGACGACGGCAGGGCGTTGAGGACATGTACCTGCTCGGCGATGCCCTGGTTGTTCTGAAAGCCGCTCGGCCGCTGGAGCTGGCAGTGCGGCGCCGACAGCGCGGTGATGAAGCCGTCTGCCGTGCCATGCTGGATGGCGACGGGGACCAGGCTCGCCGCCTCGTCGGCCAGCGCCAGGTCGAACGGGTTGAAGTCCGAAAGCGGCAGCATCTCCACCTGGGTGGTGATCTGGTCGGCACTATCGACGATCAGCACCTCTTCGCTGCCCACCAGCAGCCGGGGCTGCACGTCGTTGCGCATGGCGAGCGCAAAGGTCCGCATCACCATGTCGACGTCGTCGATCGAGAACACCGGGGTATTGGCCTGGCTGACCACGCGCGGCCGCTTGAAGCCGGTGAGCGTCGGGGCGATGCGCGCCGCCTCCGCCACGCCGCCATAAAGGCCGGTGAAGGTCACCTCCAGATAGGGCAGGCCCTGCGCCGGCCAGCGCATCACGCCATCGCCGCGCACGCCCTCGATCTTGTGGAGGTTGCCGTTGCCGGTGCCCGAGCCGCCGATCCAGAACTTGATGTAGCTCGACTCGTTGCTGTCGGTGATCGGGTGATAGGCAACCGAGGTGTCCTCGACGATCACCTCGGCGCAGCCGAGCGTGCGCATCGCCGGGCCCCACGCCGGCACGACGCCGGCCGTGCCCGACGGCACCAGCTCGATCTTGCCGGTGAGCACGCAATAGATGCCCACCGGCATCACCTCCTGCGCGCCGCGATAGGGCGTTTCGAGATCGCGGCTGACGTCCTGGCCTTCCATCGGCCTGAGCTGCACGTCGGTCATCAGCATACCGTTGCCGCCGGCCGGCGTCGGATCGACCCGGTAGTCGGTCTCCATCTTGAGCAGGATGATCTTGCTCTTCCACTTGAGCGCCATTCTACGCCTCCTGGCCCGGTTCGCTGCTGGGCTTGCCGCGTCGCGACCGGGGCGGCGGCGATGCCGGCGGCGTGTCGGTCGCCGCCACCGGGCGTCGGTTGCGCACGTGCTCGGGATCGCGCGGCCCGCGGGTGAATTCGCGCCGCTCCGGCTTGCCGCCGGCCTTGCCGATGAAATAGCTGCCCCCCTCCTGCGCGCGGGGCGCGGTGTCGTCGCGTCTGGTCATGCGATCACCCTGATCTGTTGGACGATGGCGAAATCGAGCTGGTAGAAAACGGTGCCGGCGTCGAGCGAGTTGACGCGGCCGCGGCGCAGCTCGAGCACGCCGATCGGGTCGGTGCCGGTTTCGTCCTCGGCGTCTTCATCGACCTCCGGCGCCCAGCCGTCGAGCGCATAGATCACCTGCCATTTGAGCTCGCTGAGCTTGGGCTGGGTCTTGGCGCCGGTGACGTCGCCGGCGGTGCGAAGGATCAGGAGCACCGACACCGTTTCCTCGGCGAGCTGCAGGAAGGCGCCGGCCGAGGAGTCGGCCGTGCGGCCGACCATGCCGTTGTCGGTGACGAATGCCCCCGGCGTATATTGCGGCAGCGCCTGCTTGCGGATGAGCTCGCTCAGATCGAGCGCGCCCTTCACCCGGTTGGCCAGGGCCGGCACCTGGGCCTCGAGCCGGCCGATCACACCGTCAACCAGCAGCATTGCTGCCCCCGCCGAACGGTTCGAGCACATAGTCGCCAGCGATCTCGAGCATCGCCTTATCGTCGGCATCGTCGAGCCCGAGGAACGGGCGCGCGGGGATCGTCACCTGGCGCACGAACACCTCGGCGCCGCCGACGAAGAAATGCAGCGCCTTGCCCGCCCTGGCCCTGATCACGCCGCCGAGCTGGTGGATCAGCGCATAGGCGACATTGGTCCCCACGGCGACGCCCTCGTCGTCGGCCTCATGGGTCAGCGAATTGCGCAGATGCCCGCTGTCGGTCAGCGTCCTGCCGCCCTCGAGCTGCACGCGGATCGACATCGGCCACGGGTTGCCGGTCGGATCGGTCTCGCGCTCGAACCGATCCTGCGTCGAGGTCACCAGCATGGCGCCGATGAGGTCGTACATCGGCGCGGCATGCTCCATGCGGCCCGCCGCCTCGCCCAGCGTCCTGACGACTTCGTCGTGGCCCTCGAGCTCGAAGGCGAGCTCGCCGCGGCGGATGGCGACACTGGCGCCGGCCATCAGATGTAGCCTTTCATCGAGCTCGGCGTCAGCGGACGTTCCGGCGCATTGGTCAGCACGCCGCCGCCATCCGAGGGTGCGGGCTCGGCGCCGGCGACGTCGAGACGCAGCAGGCCTGTGCCGATCTGCTTGAGCTGGTCCAGCGCATCCTTGTAGTCCAGCCGCACCTTCTCGCCGGCGACGGCGGGATGGAGCTTGTAGAGCGCGATCGGCAGCGCCAGCGCCTTGACCAGGTCGGGCGTGCTGACGAGCGGCAGCGCGTAGCGCGGCGCCAGAAAGCCGTCGATCAGCGCGTCGGCCGAACTGATCGCCCGATCGACCGCCACTTCGTCGATTTCGCCGGTCGACACGTCGCCGCGATCGGTCGCTTCGACCAGCAGCGGCGATCCATATTGTTCGATGAGTTCGGCGAGCGTGCAGTAGGCCATGACGTCCCTTTGGTGTTCGCCCCGGCGGGAGCGTCAGCCCGCCGGGGCGTCCTGCTGCGCGGCTAGACGGGTGCCCCGCAATGCAGAATGGTGAGAAGGGGCGGATTCGAACCGCCATGCATCCAGGGCCCATGAAGAGGCTGGCACCCGGGACTCGCCTGCCTGTGGCGCACCCTCCCGAACTGGATCAGCCGGTGACCACCTGGTGGCTGAGGCTGGGATCGGCCGCGATCGAGGCGAGCTCGGCCGGCGTCACGTCGACGGTGGTCGCCTCTGGCGTGAAGTGGTGGCCGGCGCGCCGGCGGCCGGCGGCGGGGCCGATCACCCGGACGCGGACGTGGCTGGCTGCGGGAGCGGCCGGATTGCCGCTCCCGCCCTGGTCTGCGCTCGCGGGGGGTATCTCGGTGGTGGAGGTGTCGGCGATAGGCAGCGCCGCGAGCTGGGTGACGAGCTCGGCGCGCTTTTCCTCGAGCTGACGAGCGGCCTCGGCATCCGCGGCCCGGAGCCGGTCACCGATCATGACGGCGATTTCGCCATCGATATCCGTCGAGGACGCCTTTGCTTCAGTGGCAGCGGCCAGCAGTGCCGCCCCCGCCGCATTGGCCGCGGCTTCGTCGTTAGCGGCCACCGCAGCATGCATCTGATCGACCGCCTCGAATATCTGACCGAGCGCGGTTTCCAGCGCGCGCCTGAGGGCCTGCGGCCGATCATCCTCGGCCGCCGCAGGCACAGTCGGCCCGGCAGGGACCGAGGCACTCGATGCGTCGGCGGCTTTGACGATATTTTTCGGCGCCGGCCGGCGGGCGCGGGGGTGCGGTTCGGTCTTGGGCATGGTCGGTCCTCTTCGGGTCTTGCAGCAGGGCGCGTGGAACGCCCTTCTGAAAGACCCGCCGGCAACAGCGCCGGCGGGTCGGCTCAGGCGAGCCAGGGCACGACGAGCAGCTCGGCCGTGCCTTTCCATTCGTTGGTTTCGCCGCCCGAGGCGTATTCGGAGTTGAGCAGTTTCCGACCGGCGCTTTCGAGCGACGGAGGCACGATCAGCAGCCGAGGCATCAGGCCGAGCGGGCGGCCGTGGTCGCCCTTCATGCCCGAGATTGCGGCGCGGGCGGCGGCATAGTGGGTCGCGTCGAGCGTCTGCTTGGAGCCCCAGGCAAACTGCCAGAAGCCGAAGCCGACATTGGCGCGCGCATCGGCGCCGTATTGGAATTCCTTGTTCTTGAAGACGTTCTCATCCGTCAGGGCATCCCTGGCGACGAACTCGAAATCCTTGCGCTTCTGCAGGATGATCGGCTTCAGGGCGCGCGAGTCATCGATCAGGAACCAGGGCGTGCCCGCGCCGCCATCGGTGTTGGCCACCGACTGGGGCGTGCCGTTGGCATCGAGCACCGGGTGGTCCGTGTCGAAATAGGACTGGCCGTCGTAGCAGTTGGTGGCGAAGCCGGCCTTCAGCAGGCTCCAGGTCAGGTCTTCCCACTTGCTGCCCGTCGACTGCCCCATCTCCTGGAACATCGGCGTGTAGATGCCGAGATTGTCCGTTTCGATGTCGTCGCGGTCGACGCCGATGGTCAGCTCCCACGGTTTTTCGGTGATCGAGTAGTCGGACTGGCTGAGGTTCTGGACGGCGCGCGGCCCGATCCACTCGCGCACGTTCGGGATCTTGCCGAGCCAGCCATATTTTTGCGTCTTGGCGCTGGAGGGCACCGGCGTGGTGATGCGCGAGTACTGCGACGAGGCCATGCCAAGCCCACCCTGGAAAGTGGTCTTGAAGCCCACGCGAAGGCTGTCGAGGTTGGCGGCGTTGACGAGCATGTCAGGGTCCTGAGTTGAGTGCGGGGCTTGGGCGGAGCGGAGGCTAGGCCTCGGGCAGCGTCGTGCCGGCGAGGTAGGCCTGGGCGGCGATCTCGTCGAAGCTCACCCAGACGCCGAGGCTGTCGACGCCGTCGACGAAGCCGGCGATCGAGCGCGTGCCGCTGCCATCGGTCTTGGCCACCGTCTGGTCGTCGACGACGTAGCAGGGCTTGCCGATCTCGGTGATGCCGATCAGGTCGCCCGAGGTGGAGTTGGCGTAGCGATAGACGCCAGGGCGAACCCGGATCGACACATCGCCGGCGTTGGCGCCGCCGGTGGCCCGCTCTTCGGCGCGGCCGACACCGACGCTGCCGGTGGCCGTCGCGCCCTTGGTGGCGTAGCCCGAGGCGTTGCGCATGACGATGGCGCCGCCATAGACCACGACGCTTGCGGCGAGGCCGAGCACCTTGAGGTCGCCCTCGGCACGGGGGGTGGTGCGGTCACCAGTCAGAGCCATGGTCTACGATCCTTGTGCGGGTTGCGGAGTTGGGTGATGGGCGACCTAGACGGCGGCTTCGGTCTGGCCCTCGGCCGCCAGCGTCCTGGCCATCTTCTTGGGGTCGATGCCGAGCAGCGCGGCCGTGTGGGCATGCGTCTCGTCGAGGCCGACCTTGCCGTCCTTGTCCTTCTTCGGCGGCACCTGCAGCGCGCCCGAAGGGCCGAGCGCCGGCAGGCCGTTGATCAGGCTTTCGGCGCGCGCCGGGTTTTCCATGTGGAGCGCGATGTACTCGTCGCGCCGCGCCGACACGCCGGCGCGCTTGCCGGCGATCGCCGCGTCGACGAATTTTTCGGCCGCCGCCTTCTTGCCGGCGCCCTCGAGCTCGTTGATGCGGGTCACCGCCGTGTTCAGTTCGGCCTGCAGCGCCTCGACGGTCTTGCCGCCGGCGGGCTTGGCCTTGAGCTCAGCGACGACGCCGAGCACCGCCTCCGCGGTCGCGCCATCGGCGAGGCCCGCGGCCTTGGCGATCGGGGCGAGCTGCGCCTGGAGCGCGGTGGTGACGCCGGCGGCCTCGGCCTGGAGCGCGGTCACCGCGGTGACCAGCGCGTCCTCGCTGGTGTCGGCCTTGAGCTTCAGCGCGGCGATGAGCCTGGCGAGCAGATCCATTTCGGACTCCTGGTTGAGGGCGGTCAGCCCCTTGACGTTGGGTTTGTTGACGAGGCTGGCCCGCACCACCGCGAGCACGTTCTTCCGTTCGTCGTGGAGGATCACCGCCGAGACGCGGCGATAGGCCCGGTCGGCCATCAGCGCCTTGCCGGCACCGGTCCAGTCGACCTTGCCCCAGATGCCGTCGGCGCGGGCTTCGAAGTCGGTGAAGTGGCCGCGCGCCGGCGCCGGCTCGCCACGCGGGGCGGCAAGGTCGGTCGAATGGTTCTCGTCGAGCACCGCGCCGCGGTCGGTGGCCGCCTGGAGGCTAGCTGTCACCACCTTGGCGGGATCGGTCAGCCGGTACGGCCCGCGGCCGTCATAGGTCTCGACGACGGGGCCGGCCGGCAGCAGGTGAATCCATTCGGGCGCCTCGGCGACGTCGGGCAGCGACTGCGCCGAGCACAGCGCGACCGCGCCGACGGGCATCTCGCCCATCAGCGCCATCGCCAACCCGATTCCAGTTGCGGCCGCCCTCATGGGCAACAAATTCGCCGATCCGCCGCGCCGGATAACCGGTGACAGGTGTCACCACCCGCGCCCGGCGGTTTACACCCCGGCCGTTTGCCCCTAGGCTGATCGCTGCAAGTCGAAGCGCGAAAGTGCGCCTTTCCCAAGGAGACACGACATGCTGCTGGAGAACCTGCGGGCCTATTTTGCCCGCCGCCTGCCCACCGCCCAGATCAACACCCGCTACTTTCCGGCCGAGACCGGCGCGTTCGAGCTGGGCGACCGTTCGTTTCAACCCGTACCTTCCTCGACCGTGGTGACGATCCGGTTGCCGCTGTCGAGCTGGCCCGCCTGCCGCGACGGCATCGCCTTTGGCGCCCTGCGCCGCGCCACCCCCTCGGTCCAGCCGATCTTTTACGCCCATGCGGGCACGGTGCTCGACCTGGTTGGGGACAATCCGGATCACGCCGTCTGGCGCCACGATCACCGGCGGCTCGCGGACGACGAGGAGCACTTCGCCGCGATCGTCGACATGTTGCTCCGGGACGCCTCCCGCCTTGATGCCCTCAACACCCGGACGGCCGATGCCGCGCGGGCGCACCCGGTCAACGTCCACGCCATGGAGCAGGTGGCCCGGCAGGCGGCGGTGCTGGCCCACCATCCCACGGCCGAGGTCGACCGCTTCCTTGCCGAGCGGATGGGCTATTCCTACGAGCGCCAGGCGGGCTGGGGACCGAGCACTCGGACCAAGCGGCGCAAGGAGGCCCGTCAGGTCATGTCGGGCAAGGCGGCGATGCTATGAGAGCCCTCCGCCGCAGCGATCCGGTCGAACTGATCGTCGCCGACGCGCTGGACTATGTCGGCTACGCCTATGATCGCGAGGTCGCACATCCCGACGGCCGCGATCGGCGGATCGATTTCTATGTGCCGGCGCTCGACCTCTACATCGAATGCAAGGCCATGCCGACGCCGCGAATCCTCAACCAGCTCGGCGAGCAGACCAACATCATCGTCATTTGCGGCATGCGCGCCGCGATCGGCTTTTCGACGCTGATCAAGGGACCGGCCGTCGCTTTTGAAAGGATACCGCTATGAGAGCGCAATGGTCGCCCTTTCGGATCAGGAAGCTCACCTCCCTGGCGCGCCGGTCGCGGGACTGGACCGAGATCGGCGCCGCGCTCGAGGTAACGGCGAGCGCGGCCCGCAGCGCGTTCTACAAATATGTCCAGCCCAGCCCGAGCAAGACGCCCGACTCGATCCGCGAGCAGGCGGCGGAGCGGCGCCGGCGCGAGCTCAAAAAGCACCGGGCCTACGATCGGGCGCGCCGCGACCGGCACAACGCGCAACGTCGCGCGCGCCGCGCCCGTCTCGCGTGACCGGCGCCGAAAAAATTCTAAACGCGCGCCGAACGGTCCCCGACGGCCGTTTTGCATCGCCGTAAAAGCGGTTTCAAAGGGGGCTGGACGCGATTCGCGGCCCCCGCCCGATAGACGGCCCCTCCGGAGCCCCACGACGCCCCAGCGGCCAAATTTCGCGGGTCCCTGCCTACACCGGCTCGCGTGCCCGCTGTAGCTGCGCAATGCGGCTGCCAACGATCCCGGGATTGAAGCCCCAGCCCGGGTCGGGCGGCACCTGCATCCGGGGGTCGCCGTCTGGCGTCACCGACCAACCGTAGCGACGCAGATCCGCGAGGGTGACGATCTGCACCGTACAGCGGCAATTGAAGCCGTTCGGCGTCCAGTGTGTCCGCCAGTAGGGATCGCCGATCGGCCGGATGATGCCGTGCATCTCGGCATGGGTGTGGCGCACCCGCTTGTCGCCTACCGTCATCAGCCGGCCGAAGATCGTCCCCGGCCGCGCCGCCTCAAGCCGCTGCGCCTGCTCCCAGCGCCCGGCGCTGAAGGCGCTGTTGGTGTGGAGGCGGAATACGAGCTGGCTGTGCCAGCCCGCGTCGCCCTTATAGGTCCAGCCATGCGCCGCGACGATGCGGTCGTAGTCCTCCCGGAAGGTCGCGAGCGTGCCGCCCGCTTCGAGCGTGTCGAGCACGGCCTGCGCCAGATCGGCCACCACCGTGCGCACCGTGTCGTCGGCGATCGCGCTCGACACCTCGCCTTCCTCGGCCAGCAGCTGCAGCCATTCCTCCGCACCGATCGCGAGCACGCGCCGCAGGAACTCGATCGCCTCCGAGAACCTGACGCCTACAGCCCTGCCGGCGACGTCAGCCATCGGCGAGGCTCGCGCGACCGCTGAGCCGTGCCACCAGTTGCGCCTGGCGCAGCGCCGACGCCAGCGCCTTGGTCGGAATGGTCGGCGCGATCGTCAACAGCTTCCCCCGCACTTCCTCCAGCGTCGACGATCTGGCGACGATATCGGCGATGAGCTCGAGCACCTCGTCCATCGCCCCGCCGGCGAGAACCCCCGCCTGGCCCGACAGCACGTCGACGAATTGCTGCTCGCACTCCGCCTCGTCCGCCGCCGTCTGTTCGGCATTGAGCGCCGGCTGCGCCGCGGCGGCGAGCCGCTTACCGACCTCGGCATCGCTCAGGCGGTCGAGTCCCAATTCGGCGATAAGCGCCGTACGCGCCGCCTTCTCGTCCTTGAAGCCCGCCGCCCGGATGCGTCCGCGCTTGCCGCCGTCGGCGCCACCATAGCGCCGGGTCATTTCCTGACGGATGAGGTCGGCCCGGTCGCGCTGCGCCTGGCTGCGCGCGCCGGCCGGAGGCGACTCGTCGCCGTTCTCTTCGGCCGGTGGCGACCATTCCGGCATGAGGATCGGCTTGCTGTAGCGGTTCTCGAACGGCGCCGGCGTCGCCGCGAGCTGCACGGCCACACCCGTGACACCCGCCACGTGGCGCTGGACGGCGTGCAGCGCGCCGTTGACGGCGGGGCCTATATCCGCGCGGCTTCCCAGATACGCGCCATCGGTCGGATCAGTCACGTCCGCGACGTCGATCAAGGTCATGGCGCTGGCATGATGCGGGTCGGTGGCGATCTCGTAATTCCCCGCGGGATTGTAGCTCATCGCCTCATGGTCCGAGATCCGGATCGTATACTCCTCGCCCACCGGCCGGCCCTCGGCGTCGAAGACGTTGAGGCGCAGATAGGTCGAAATCGACTTGTTCGACGATCCCACATCCACCGCAAGGCTGTATCCGTCCGGCAGGCCGGGTTCGATTTCGGCCGTCAGCCGGGCCTCGATCGCCTCGGCCGTCGCCGCGGCGATGTCCCTGACATTGTGATAGTCCTCGACACCGTCGGGTGCCGGCTCGCCGCGCTGGCCACCATTGCCTGGTCGGCCGTCGCCGCCATACGCCGGATCGTCGGTCCATTCGCCGCCGATGGGGACGCCGCGGGGAACGCGCGGCTGGTTGGGATCGTAGTGCTCGCTCTGCGGTGCGACGGCCCGCCGCCGCAGGACGATGGCGTAGTCGGCGCGCGGCGTACGCTCCGCCTGGAGCGCCTGCGCCCGCCCGGCCGGCGGCGTCCGGACCGGCCCCTCGGCGTCGCCTACGCCGGCCGGCGTAGCCGTCTCCGCCGCGCCGCGCGGCACGAAGACCTCGTCGCCCGCGGCAGGAATCGAAAAGCCGACCAGGTCGTAGATCTCGCTCTTTTTGACCGGCAGGCCGAGCGAGGACACCGCGCCCGTCACCTGGGTAACGTCCTTCACGTCCGGCCGGCCGATGCGCAGCTTCGGATAGACCTCCTGCGGCCCGAACTCGAGATCGATCCACACCTGCACCAGGTCGCGATTGAGGATCGCGCTCAGCGCCTTGGAGTCGGCCCGCTCGATATCCTCCTGCACCTGGCGGTGCTCCTTGCCCGAACCGAGCCCGCCGGTTACCGCATCGGTGGTCGCTGTCTGCCCCAGCACCGCCTTGCTCGCCTGCTGGTCCAGCCAGTCGGCGCGATCCTGAAACAGCGTCGAATTTCCGGTGACGCCCTCGGCCTGGATGAACTCCAGCGACATCGACGCCGGGATCATCGCCGCCATGTCGCCGGCGACATTGGCGATGGCGCGATAGAGCGTGTCGCGATCCTGCTGGCTCGTGCCCGGGCCGTATTTGCCGAGCCGGATCGGCTGGCCGAACGTCTGGGTGAAGATCGCCCAGTCGCGCGTCGTAAACGCCTTGAACATCCACAGCCAGGCGAGCGGCCGGCTGAGCCCCGAGCGGGTTGGAATGCCGCTCTTCGACTGCAGTCGCGCGAAGATGAACTTGCCACCCGGCAGCGCCTGGCGATCGCCGCCGTCGCCGATGAGCTGTGGCGTGGCCAGGTCGCGCCGGTCGAAATCGAACCAGCGCGGATCGCGCCATTCGAGCCGTGCCGGCGTCCACTGACCCGACGAGGTGTCCCACATGATCTCGGTGAAGCTGTAGCCCTTATGGATCGCGTCGAGCACGTGGAACAGCTCCTCGGCGAGCTCGTCGCGCTTCAGCCACTCCCGCACCCGCTCGGCATGTTCCTTGGGCGCCTTGTCGGAACCATCCTCCACGGTGATCTCGAGCTGCGCCACCGAACGCTTGCGGGTCCCGAGTACGCCGACGATATGCGGATCTCGCTCCTCGACCGTTTCGGCCAGCTCGAGCGCCCGCACCGGATCGCCGCCATCGGCATCGCGCAGGATGCCGGCGAGCCGCACCGGATTGAGCCCATTGCCCGGATAGCCGGTGATCGGCGAACGAACGCCGGTGATGGACGGTCCCGCGATTTCGGTGGTCAGCACCGGCTTTTCGATCGGCCGGCCGTGGCGGTCGACGAGACCTTCGAACTTCACCATCCGGCTTCCTCCAGCAGGGCGCAGGCCCGCTCGGCGAGCTCGGGCCGGAAATGGGCGAGGCGCAGCTCCAGGTCGCGCGGCCGGTTGGAGCTGGCGTCGGTCAACACCTGAAGCGGCTCGTCGACGATCTCGCTCAGCACCGCTGCCAGGCGGTCGGCCAGCGAGACATCGTCATTGCCCGCAGCGGGCGCCTTCGGCGGCCGCGGCCCGTCGAACAGATGGATCACATCCGCCATCACACGCTCCCCCGGATGCCGGCGCCGAGCGGACTTTCCCACCAGCCGCGCTCCGGCATGTCGTCATGGTCTTCCGGCGTGTCGCGGAGCTTTCGCGCCGATGCCGTCTCCCGCCGTGGGTCGGCCACGGCGGTGTAACCATATTCCACCCATTCCTGCCGCGAGGCGTAATCGGCCAGCGCCAGAGAGATCGCGAAGTCGCCATGCCGCTTGCGTCCCGCCTTGCCGCCGTCGGCCTTCTCGTTGATACGGATCTCGGGCACCATCGGCACGCCGCGCACCACCTTCACCTGCCGCAGGTCCGACGCGTGGTCCGCATCCCTGATCAGCGCGATCGCATCGTCCTCGAACTTCACCTTGAGCGGCGGCATTTCGAGCCGGTACCAGTCCTGGCTGAACTTGATCGCGCGAATGATGCCGGCCTCGTTGGCCGTCTTGTCGTAGAGCCCGAACTTGCGTCCCATCGCCTCGGCGACGATCCAGCCCATGCCGGTCGCGTCGAACGCGCCGCCGATGAAGCGCGGCGCCGCCGCGAGCACGTCGCCGCAGATGGCGATCTGCTCGTCCCCCGGCACGCCGCGCAGCTCGAAGGTCAGCGCCTCGCGCCGGCGCAGATCCTGCTCGATTTCGAGCAGCGTGCCGATCGACAGGTCCGCCACGCGCGCGAAGTCGAAGCCGAAGGCGTGGCGGCTGGTCGGGTTGAGCCGCCGCAGCGCCGCGTCCAGGTCGGCCATGAACGGCGCCAGCAGGCTCGCGCGCTCGAGCGCCGGCCGGTGCAGGAAATCGAGCGGCAGGTTGAGCCTGAGGATCGGCCGCTCCTCGGCCGCGACCGTCATCCGCGCGTCGATCAGCGGACCGGTCAGCCAGGCGCCGGAGCCCTGGCTCGGGATGCAGAACAGTTCCTCGTCGGCGCCTTCGCCATAAAAGGCGATGATCTCCTCGCGCCACTCGGCCTCGGCCTCCGGCGACCAGGTCTTGCCGCCGACGAGACAGATGCGCTGGTAGAGTCCGTCGCGCAGCGCCTCGTCGAGATCGATGTGGAGGTGCGCGTAGGGCTTCCGCTTCCCCAGCACGTCCTGCACCAGCTCGTTGAAATAATTGTCGGTGCCGTTGTGGGTCGAGCACACCACCACCTTGCCGCCCCACATCAGGAACGCGAGGGCGGCCTTCAACAGCTCTTTGAGGCTGTCGACGAACGCCGCCTCGTCGATGATCACCATGCCCTGCTTGCCGCGCAGCCCGCGCGGCGCCGAACTCAGCGCCAGCACCTCGAAGCCGGAGGCAAAGCAGATGCGGAAGGCCTTGATCTGGCTGGTCTGCAAGTCGCCGGTCTTGTCGACCCACTGGTCGGCAAAGAGCTGCTCCTCGACCTCGAGCGCCGCGGCGCCGAAGGCGCGGGCCCACATCGCGCAGGCGTCGATGAACTCGCGCGTCATTTCCTGCGAATAGGAAATATACATCACGTCCATGCCGCCGGCCGGCTTGGCCTTGGCCGCCATCAGCACCGCGTCGGCCGCTAGCCCCCAGGTGAGGCCGACGCGCCGGCTCTTTTCGATCACCAGCACCGACACGGTGTTGAGCAGCGCGATGGTCTTGGACTGATAGGCCAGCAGCACGCCCGGCAGCCGCTCGGCCGTCACCGCGCCGATGCCGGCGATATGCGCCGTCGACTCGCGCCGAATCTGCGCCCATTGCTCTTTGGTGAAGTTGCCGCTCACGGCGACCACCGCAGGTTGGCCATGCCGAGCTCAAGCCGCGTCCGGATTCGCCGCAGCGACCGCATAAGAGCGAGGGCCTGCCGATCGTCGCGATGCTGCCGGCGTTGGTCGGCGATATGCGCGTCGACCAGGACAAGCAGCTGTTGGGCATCGCTGTGCTCGAGATGCGCTATGGCGAGAGCCGTCGCCGTCATGCCGCCCTCCCGATCGCCCGCCGGCAGCGTGCCTCGCCCAGCGCGATCTCCCACAGCCAGTAATAGGCGATCGACTCCTCGAGATGCGGCGACAGCCGGAACGCCACACGCGCCCAGCGCAGCGCCCGGCGCAGTACGCGGCCGACCAGGCGCCAGCACCGCCGGCACATCCCCCAGGGCGGATAGAATTCCCCGGCGATGGTCTTCACCACCGGGTCGGCGACCGGCGCGCGGCAGCAGCTACAGTCGGTCATGGCGCCGCCGCCGCCTTCGGCGCCACGTCGACGCCGAGGATCTGCGACATGATCGCGTCCACCGTCTCGCTGGTCAGCCCCTTGGCCTTCGCCACCTTCTCGACGGCCGCGGCGGCGTTGGCCGCGAATTCCTTCTCCACCCGCTGCCGGCGTGCGGTCGAAACGCTCTGCGCCTGCGAGGCCGAGCGCAGCGCGTTTGCGAGCTGCATCGCCTGCTGCGGCGCCCACCCCGCCTCGCCGGCCGCCTGGATGCTTTCCCACACCAGCGTCTTGATCGCCTCGGCCGCGAGCACGGTCAGGTTGTCGCTCTTTTCCCCGTCGAAGCTGATCGCGAGCTGGTTGGCGATCTCGCGCGTCTCCTCGAGCCGCCGGCTCATCGTCGCGAGCCGAATCGAATAGCGGTTGAACGCCGATTTGCTGGGGATGACGAAGGCGAGTTCGCCATGGCTCTCGGCCATCAGCCGCTGGCAGGCGTCGAAAAAATTCGTGTAGATTTCGAGCTGCGTCCGGGCGCGGTCGCGCAGCGCCGCCGCCGCATCGGCGATCAGCGGATCGCACTCGGGCGGCAGCTTCTCGAACCCGCTGAGGCGGCCACGGCCGACGCGCGCCACCATCGGCTAGCTCTCGTCGTCGGGCTTGTCGACCCCGGCAAGATAGTCCCGACGTTCGACATGGCCGCGCCCTGCGGTGCGGATCGTCACGACCAGCTCGGTGCCGGCCGCGATGATCTTCACCGCCAGCGCCTCGCGCTCCAGCCAGTAGAGCTGGTTCGACACATAGTCGCGCGTCTTGTCGTAGCCGCTTGCCTGCAGGTGCTTTTGCAACATCGTCAGCGTCCACGAGCCGCTCGCCTGGAGCGCGATGGCCTGCAGGATGAGCAGCCGGATGCGGCGCGCTTCGAAGGCGCGAAAGTCGTCCGACATCAGCTCGCCCTCTTGGCTTCTTCGAGCAGGTAGTCCCGCACGAGGTTGGAGGTTTCCTTGACGCCGCGCATCGTTTCGCTCAGCACCCGGATGTCCGAATTGAGCCGTTCGACGGTCATCTGCAGATCGTGCAGCGCGTCCTTGGTCGGCAGTTGTTCGAGTTCGGTCTCGACGTGGACCAGACGCTTGTCCATCAGGTCAGCGCGCTCCTCGACTGCGCCCACCCGCGTGCCGAGTCCGCGGCTCGGCCCCTGCAGGATGTTCCACACCGTGACCACGGTAGAGATCGCGCCGCCGGCCCCGGCGACCATCGCGACAACTTGCCAAAACTCCATCAGGCGTCACTACCCTTATCGCCCTTGCCGTCGAACATGCCGCCGAACCGCCCGCGCATCAGCTCGAGCACGGTGTGCCCGCCCATATGGAGGCCGAGATAAAGCCCGGTCAGCGTCAGCAGCACGGTCATGTCGACCGTCGCCACCGCCGGCGCCGCCACCGTCAACTGCCCGGTGATCAGGTCGGTGCTGGTCTGCGTCGCGAATATCCTGAGCGCTGCGTTGCACACCGGCGCGATGAGGATCGCCCAGGCCCAGAAGGCCATCAGCACCCACTGCCACACATAGAGCCAGGCCGAGGCGAACCAGCCGCCATCGCCGGCCGTCGCCTGCAGCAGCTCGTTGGTCATTTTCTGCTGCTCGTTGCCGGCGCGCTGCAGCTCGGCCTGGGCGAGGAACACCTTCGCCATGTCGGCTTCGGCCACCTTGATCCTGGCCTCGGCCTGGCCGGGTCCGGCCTGCCGCGCATGCTCGATCGCTTCGGTCACCTTGTCTTCCTTCGGCTCGACGCCGAAGGCCTGCCCCAGCGCGTTGAGCGCATCCTGCGCCAGATCGCCGATCTCGCCGCCGAAGCGCCGGCCCAGCGCATGGGCGAGCACCGGCCCGCCCAGCGACAGCAGGATTCCCGCCAGCCCCTCCATCACTTGCCTCCCTGCGCGATGCTGACCGCCGCCGCACGCAGACTGGCCGCGGTCGACCGCTGCTGCCTGCCGGCGACGACCAGCGCGATCACGGCGCCCACGACCAGAGCGACGAAGCCACCGAGCAGCAGCCAGTCGCCGAGGTGATGCACGACGCTCGCGCCGAGCCCGCCGGCGCCGACACCCACCGCGGCCGACGCGCCGGCGCCGGCCTCGGCATCGCCGGCCCGCGCCTCGGTCGCCGCCGTCTCGTCGCGCAGCGCCACCAGTTGCTCGGTCCGCGGCGTGCCCGCCACCGGACTGCCCGCCGCCTCATAGGCCGTCTTGGCCTTGATCGCCCACTGCTGGCGCGATGGATAGTTCTTCACGCCGGCCCGCTCATAGGCTTCCTCGAACGCGACCACCTTGTCGGTCAGTGTCTTCGCAGCGGTCACCTTGCGGATCGCCGCCTGCTCGCTGCCCTTGAGCTCGAGGAACAGCCAGGCGTAGTTCGCCTGGTCGCCGGCGGGGTCCAGATTGTTGCGGGTGCAATAGGCTTCGAAGGCGCGCCGGCGCGGGCCTGTCCACTGGAACCAGCCCCAGCCGCCGGCCGAGTTCTTCACCGTGGGCGCCACTTCCTGCAGCGTCGAAAAGCCGTTGCTTTCGTGGCCGGCATTGCCGACGATCGCCTCGCAGTCGAGGGCCGAGAGCTCGGGGAAATCGCCGCGCAATTTGGCGATGATGCCCGGCGCCTTGGACTGGAACAGTGCTACAGCGTTCATGCGTGCCACCTTGCAATTCGGGATTTGGTGGGATCGAATGTGCCGTCAGCACCGCGCCGGATAACCGGTGACAGGCGTCACCCCCGTCAGAACAGCTTGCCCTGCCGCGGAGCCTGCTCCGGCTCCGGCGTCGGCTCGACCTGTCCACCCCTGAGCTTGGCCCTGCGGCGATAGACGGTCCGCTTGTGCACCCCGAGCGCGGCGGCCGTGGCGTTCGAGGATTGGCCCGCTTCGAGCGCCAGCAGCATCGCGCGCTCACGGCGCAGCGCCGAGGCCATCGGGATCAACAGGCGCATCGTATGGTCGGAGCGATAGTGCCGGCAGATGAGGTTGGCGGCCTCGAACCCGACCAGCAGCGTCAGCCAATGCTTCCGGCCGGCGCTGCGGGGAATGAAGATTTCCTGCCCGCCTTTGGCGTCGGCAAGCGCCCACGCCGCGGCCCAGCCCGCCACCTCGGCGATCTCGGCCAGGGCGGCAGGGACCTCACTCATCGCGATAGGTCCAGTTGCCGCGCAGCACCGTGGTCATGCTCACCCAGGGCAGGCCCTGGCCGAGCAGCGTGCGCTCCCTGAGGATCAGTCGCACGCCCTCGGCCCTGACGGCGACAGCCCCGAGCCGCGCGCCGCCGGCCGCGACGCCGCCCAGGTGCCGACGGACCGCTTCGACGTCGAGGTCGTAGCGTCGTTCGAGATAGCGCAGCACCGCGTGGTCGCTGACTTCGAGCGTGACATCGCGCGCCTTCATGCTAGAACTCCCAAATGCTCAAGCGCGCCGCCGCCCTCATCGTCCTGCTGCTGCTTGCCGCCTCGCCCGCGGCCGCCGCCGACGCGCGCGCCAATGTCGTCGACGCGCTGGGCGCCATCTCCATCGCGCCCCAGCTCTGCGGCGTTTCGCTCGACCGGGTGCAGTTCGAGACCTTGGAGCGCGAGGTGGCGCCGGCCGACGCCGCGTTCGCCGTCGACGTGTTCCACGCCAATGACCGCTACGCCGCGGCCGCGGCCCATTGGTCCGCTGCCGATCGGCAGCGCTTCTGCGACGCCACGCTCGCCAAGGGCCGGGTGCTGGGCCTGCTGACCTAGGCGCATTTGCGCCTCCGGATTTCCTCGCCGAAGAGCTGCATCACCTCGTGCTCGCGGCCTGCCTCGAGTTCGCCGCCACGAAAGGCGTGCCACGCCTGCGCCAGCGCCGACCGATCGTCGGGATCGCAATTGTCGAGCCCGAGCCTTCGGCCCTGCGCGGCGATGACGGCCTGCGCCGGGTCGCGATGCGATGTCCAGTCGACGCTGCCTTCGCGCGCCAGCCAGCTCTTCAGCGCCTCCACGGCCTTGCGCGCGTCCCTGGCGTCGCGCAGGAACCGCAGGGCCTCGATCTCGGTGCGGCCGGCGACGAACGCCAGCAGCGCCTCGTCGCGGCGGTTGGTGACGACGCCCAAATGCCACCCCGAGATCCACAGTGCCTGCAGCTTCCTGCCATAGGGGCCCGCGATCTTGGACGCCGGCGCTGACGTCCTGGGCAGCCGGTTGATCGCCTGGAGCGCCAGCACCTGCTCGCGCGGCGTCATCTCGCTCAGGCTGCGCTTGCCCGTCGCGCCCTGGTACACGTCGCGCGCCGCGTCGTCGTCGAGCCCCGCGGCCTTGCGCGCGCCATAGATCGCCCGGATCGTCTGGCTCATCGCATCGCCTCGCGCAGTGCCTGGCGCAGCCGGCCGAAGGCGCGGTCGATCGCCGCCTCGAGCTCGGCCTCCGACCGCGCTTCCTCGACGAACACATGGGTACCGAAGCCGTCGACCGTCCCGATCGGCCGATGCACGGTGAGCTGGATGTCGAGCAGCGGATTGCGCCGCTCGCCCCGCGGCAATGGCGTCCTCATGGTCCGACCCCGTCGTCGAGCACGGCGTCGACCAGCGCCGGCTCCTCGGCGATGGTGTCGAGCAGGAAGCGCACCAGCTCCGCCTCCGACATGCGGCGGCGCTCGGCCGCCGGCGTCAGCGCCCGCAGCGAGTCGCCGTCGACCCATACCGCGCGCCGGTCCGGCGCCGCCGGCAGGCGCGCGCGGTAGCGGATCTGTTCCTGCCGCTGGATCTGCGACAGGATCGTTCGTACGTTCCCGAGATCGAGCCCGGTGTGCGCCACGATATCGTCGGTCCCGAGCCCGGCCGAGCGCAGCGCCTCGACGCAGGACCGGTGGCTGGAATAGCCGAGCAGCTTCTTCACGGTGCCACCCCGGCGATCACGCACAGCGCCTGCCGACGCTTCTCGACCTCCGCCGCGGCGATCGCTGGCGGCAGGCCGTTTTCCCAGCGCACGGCGACGAAGTTCGCGATCCGCGCCATGAGGTAGGTCAGGCCGGCTCGAAACCCCACCGCCGCACACGCGCCGGCGATCTGCCCGCCCATCTCCCAGCAGATCGAGTCCGGCAGTCGCAGCAGCATCGCGGCCCGCTCTGCATCGCTCGCCGCATCGCGCACCTGCTGCGCGATATAAAACTCTGTTTCAGGATCGCGGGTCATTGCAGTCCTCGCGACATCGGGTTGCTGGTCGCGTCGCGGGGCGCCCATGGCCCGTCGTGGTCGAGGTGATCATGCCGCCACCTCGTCGATATCGTCGGTGATCAGCGCCGCGCCGTGCACGACGCGATATTTCTGGAACGCCCAGTCGCGCCAGAGCTCCAGTGCCTCGAGCGCCTGGTCGTCGCCGGCAGCCTCGGGCACTCCCGGCACCAGCAGCGTCCGGCCGTCATAGCCGTGCCGCGCCACCACCCCGACGATCTGTTCGAGTTGCGTCACGTCGCGATGCCGCGCGAACACCAGCACGCCCTTCGGCGCGCGGCCGGCGCGAAAGCCGATGACGCCACGACGGTCGGCATAGGCGACCGCAGCCGTGATCTTAGGCATCCTCGTTCTCCCGGTTGTCGAGCTTCGCCCGCGCCGCACGGCGCCAGTTACGCAAGGCGCCTTCACGGCCCGACGTCGCCGAACTGGCGACGCCGGCGAGAATGAACATGACCACGCCGCCCGAGTTCGAACGGAGGGTCGCGCCCTCTGTCGTCGCCAGCCGGTCGAACAATTTGTCGAGCGCCTCGACACGGGCCGGCCACCCCGCCGTGAAGGGAGAGGCAGCCGGCAGTGCCGCCAGGGCCTCGTCGATCGCCACCAGCAGCGCCGGCAGCCGCTTCATCTGGATCTTCGCCATCGCGCACCTACACCTTGGCCAGGTCGATGGTGACGGCCGTCCAGCCCGCCTCGGGCGATGGGCGCTTGTAGAACCGCACATACTGCTTGGTGCCGGTGACGCGGATCGCGTCGCGGATGGCCTGCATGGCGCGCTGCCAGCGGGCATCGGCGATCTCGAGGCGAAGCAGCATGAACAGCTCCGCCTGGTTGATCTTGCCTTCCTGCTCCACGTTGAAAGCCCGCATCACGATCGAGCGGATTTCGTCGCGGCCGCCATCGACCCATTCGACGATGCATTCGTCGATCAGCGTCTTCGCCGCCTGCAGTTCGGGGCCGAAGTCGATGCGGTCGGCCACCTGCACCTGCACCTTGTAGAGCCCGTCGAACGACTGGTAGGTGCGGTTGCCTTTCCTGCCGCCGCGGCTCGCGCCGTACTGCTGGGCCAGCAGCGCGTCGAGCGCGTCGAGGTCGCCCATCGTGTGGCCGAAGAACCGGCTGAGCTGCGCTTCGAGATCCTCGGCATAGCCCATGATCTTGCGCACCGTCTCGTCTTCGAGCCGGTTCTGCGGCTTCACCTGGTCGAGCAGCACCAGATTGCCCTTGGCGTCGGGCAGGTATTGCCGGCCGGCGAGCTCGACGATGCCGGAGGGGATGGGCAGGGCGTCAGCATGCATGGGGAAACTCCTTTTCGAAGCGGGTTTTCAGGACGGCAAAAGCACGGTTGAAGGCCTCGACAGCGGCAGCGAGGTCGGGGTTTCTCGCCCCCGACAGACGCATCATCATCGCCTGGTGCCGACGTTCGATCGCGAGTTGGTCGGAAGCGGCGATCGCCAGAGCCACGGTGGCCGCGAGCGAGGCGGGCAGCGCGGGCACCAGCGCATCGGCAACCTGGATGCCCAGCAGGTCGACCGGCTCGGCATTCTGCTGCAGCACGAAGCCGAGCAGCGCGACGAGTTCTGCCCGTGTGATGGCGTCGAACCGCGACCGGTCGGCGATGGCGGCACGCGCGAGCTGCAGCACGTCGATTTCGAGTACGGGCTGGGTGTCGGTCATGCCGCACCTCCCGACCGGTCGTTCGCCGGCCGTTCGAACGGCACCACTACCCCGTCGGCGATGGAGGGTGCAGCTGGCCGCACCATGCCGCTGAGGAACGTCTTGGGGAGGTTCTCTTCCGGCTGGTACACCGGCCGTCGGTCGATAGGCCGCGGCGCCGCACGCCGCGCCGTCTCGAGGCAATCGCCGAAGTCGGCCAGGTCGTGCGGCGGGATCTTCACCGCGGGCGCGTGGAGGGTCAGGATCTCCGCTGCGCGCTCCAGCACGATGCAGCTTTCTTCAAGCCGCGCATCGTATTCGTGCAGCACCTCGGCCAGCACGAAGCCGGCCTCGATCAACGCATCTTCGTGGCCCTTGCTATCGCACGGGCTGAACCGTGCTTCGCCCTGGCGATGCTTGCGGAACTGGATGGTCAGGTTCGCGAGCAGCGCTCGCAGCCCGACCTTCTTTTCGGTGAATTCACGCTCAGTCAGCATCCGAACTCTCCATCTTGGCGCGCTGCCCCGTGCGGGCGGAAATTCGAGCCATCGACGGCGATGCCCACCACCGGCGCCAACAGCACGTCGAGGCCCCGCGCGCTATCGAGACGACGCACCGGGCCGGCGTAGCTCGCCGCCGCCTCGTGGGGCGTGCGCCCGCCCAGCCCGTGATGGGGGGTGTGAGCGTGAATCTCGCTGGCCCACCGGTCGGCATAGAGCGCGGCTCCGACGGCGTAGATATCGGGGAGGAAGTTCTCGGCGCCGCGGGGCAGGCGGCGGGCGAGATCGCGCTGGAACGTGCCGATCACACACTCGACGGTGCCCTTCTGCCAGGGACTGTAGAGCGGGGAATATTCGACCTCGATATCGAGCGCGGAGAACAGGCGCGCGGTCGCGCTGGCGCGGAAGTCCGAGGCGTGGTCGGTCCTGATCCGCTCGGGCACGCCCCAAGCCATCAGGCATTTGCGGATTAGCAGCGCCACGCCCTCGGCGCGCGGCGTCAGCGTGACGAGGATGATGACGCGGCGCGAATACACGTCGATCGCCACATAGATGTTGGGCTGTTTGCCGGTGCCCAGCAGCCGCGACGCGTCGATCTGCCAGACCTCATTCAGCCGTTCAGCCGTCATCATTGGAACTCTCCATCTTGGCGCGCTGCCCATGCGCGCGGAAATTCGGGCAGGCCCCGCAGGCCCGCCACATGCGGGCCCGCTGCGACGACGTTTGCGCGCGGGGTTTTCCCTGCCAGTCGAGGCAGACATTGCGGCTGATTTCGCCCAGCTCCGGGCAGTCGACCGACAGGCCCAGCAACAGGCCGCGGACCTTCTCTTCGACGCGTCCGAGGTCGCCGAGCACATACTTCTTGCGGATCACCGTCGAGATCACCGAGGTCGAATAGCCGAGACGCTTGTGCGCGCCCCGCAGGCCGACACCCGGCTGATCGCAATATTCCGCAAGGGCCTGAACCCAGTCGGGCGGCGTACCGCCAAAGGCGATGCGGGCTTTTTCCGCGAACGTCGCCATATTGGCGCCGCGGGGCGCCGATCCGGCAGCGGGACCCGTCTTCATAGCTCGACCTCGCCGTCGAACTGGCGATTGAGAATGCGTCTGGTCGCCGGGTCGTAAACGAGGCGACCGCGAAGCACCCTGGGCGCCATCGGCGAACTGTTCGCGCGCAGCTTGTAGACGGCCGGCTGTCCATGCGGCCCACCCACTGCGGGCCGCACCAAAATCACCACGTCGGCATGGTACAGCGCGTGCAGATAGAGCTTGGCCGTGGGCACCGGTACGGGCGTCGCTTCGGTCGCGGCGAGCAGCGCCAGTTCGGTCGCATTGATGCCGCGCCGCGCCTGTGGTCCGCGCAGGATGTTCCACATCTGCTGCGTGCGCCGTCCTTGGCGCGCCTCCTGCCCATCGTCCAGCAGGTGGGGCGTTGCCCTCGGCGAGGCGACAAGACGATAGAGACGCTGGCGATAGCGCCTCTCGCCCGTGGACCACCCGGCTTCGGCGGCAATGCCGGCGGCAACCAGTTTGCGCAGATAGTTGCGCACGATAGCGACGTGTTTGACCTGGGTGTCGCCCTGAACGTCCTCGGCGGAAAAAGCGCCGAGTGCCTCCGACGCGCGGCGCGTGGCCTCCCAAATTCGGTCGATGCCGGTGAGCGCGATCCGCTGTGGATCTAGCCCGATCTCGATGATGCGCGGCATGGTGCTAAGCCGCCCTGCTGGTGCGCTTGGGCACCTCCGAGGTGAAGATGCGACCGCCATAGCTGGCCGCGTCCAACGTGAGGACGCCCTGTAGCTTGGCGTAGCTGGCCGCCTCGTGCAGCGTCACCGCGATGCGCCGGGCCCGGCCTTCCGTCTTCTTGCGGATTAACTCGAGCAGATCGTCGCCGATCGCCACCTGTGGCGCCAGCAAGGCTGCGAGCGCACGCGTGTCGTCGAGGTCGCAAGGCTGGAACAAAACCCAGTCCAGCACCCGATTGTGCACCCGCTCGTATTCCTCGAGCTTTTGCGGCAGCAGCTCCTCGCCCACCAGCACCACCGGCGCCTGCGTGGTTTCATAGATGTCGCGCACCAGTTCGATGTTGTGCTTGTCGACCAGCTTATCAGCCTCGTCGATGATCAGCGCACGGCCCGGCTCGTCGCCAACGCGATTGCAGATCTCGGTCATCATCCGGCTGATGGTGCCCTTCGGTCGGGCGACGCCCAGCTCGATCAGCAATGCCTCGCAAAATCCCTTCGCGGTCCAGTGATGGCGGCATTCGATGTAGATCGCCGAAAAGCTGTTCTGGCAGTATTGCGCGGCGATTGTCTTGCCGTAGCCCGAAGGACCGGAGCCGACGCCGAGGCCGGGTAGCCCGTCGCGCCGTGAGGTCAGGGTTTCGATCAGCGTCACCAAAGCGGTGACGTTCTTGAGCGGCGCTACGCTGCGCGGTCGCACCGTCTGGTCGGTCGTCTCAGTCATCGGTTCCTCTTCAAACCGGAGTTGAGGCCTCATCCCGCCGCCGCGGAGGCCGTATTCGCGGACGCGTTGCTACAATCGGAGGGCGTCTCCGAAATCGGTTTTGGCCCGTTGCATGGCCCTGAATTCCGGGGTTTCGCGATAGCTGGCGAGCCAGCTCAGTTCGCTGTCGCCGACCGCTCCTCCGGCCTCCCGCCGCGCCGCGATATCGAGGGCGCGGGCGAAGCGGGTTTCCTTGCTCTCCCGCCGCAGCGGCTGCGCCGCGGGCTTCGACATGTCGGCGACGAGCGCCTGGTGTCGGGCGGCGGCGGCCGGGGGCAGCGCCACGGGAGCGATCGGCGTCGCGGCATCGGACGCCGCCTCGATCGCCCGGGTAGAATGCCGTTCCGTCGCCTCGCCGAAATCGATCACCTCGGCCGGCCGCTGCTGCGCCAGAAACTGCGCGTCCGCCACCTGCCGCGGCCCGATCCGCCGCATCGCGGCGCGGATCGGCTTGAGTGTGCCGTCGAGCAGCGCCTTCTGCTCGGCCCGCACCCGCGCGATCGTCGCGGCCGGATCGAGGCCGGCCAAAGCGGGGCACGTCGCCACGCCGAGGAACTGCTCGCCATCGGCGGCGAACACGAAGAGCCGGCCGAGATCGGCCGGGTCGTGCCGACAGAACACGTCGGTGCCCGGCATCACCGAGCCGATGAGGTAGTGCGAGCCATCGACGGTGATGCCCACCTTGGTGACCTTGCGCCGGCCGTCGCCGCCGACCACCGGCGCCAGCAGCACGTCGAGGCCCCGCGTGCCGTCGAGCCGACGCACCGGGCCGGCGTAGCTCGCCGCCACCTCGTGAGGCGTGCGCCCGCCCAGCCCGTCATGCGAGGTGTGGGCGTAGATCTCGCTGACCCACCGGTCGGCATAGGCCGCGACCTCGGCAGCGCTGAGATCGGGGTGAAATTTTTCGGCGTCGTCGGTGCCGAGCCGGGCCGCGAAGCTCTTGCGGTTTTCGATGACGCGGCGATCCGCCACCGAATGCCCGACAAAGCCCGGCAGCGTCGCGGCGAAATCGCGCTGGAACGTGCCGATCACGCGCTCGACGATGCCCTTCTGCCGGGGGCTGTAGGGCGCGGAATATTCGACCTCGATATCGAGCGCCGTGAACAGGCGCTCCGTCGCGTTGGCGCGGAAGTCCGAGCCGTTGTCGGTCTTGATCCGCTCGGGCACGCCCCAGGCCATCAGGCATTTGCGGATCAGCAGCGCCACGCCCTCGGCGCGCGGCGTCAGGGTGACGAGGATGATGACGCGGCGCGAATACACGTCGATCGCCACATAGATGTTGGGCCGTTTGCCGGTGATCAGCAGCGCGTCGAGCGGCGATGCGTCGATCTGCCAGACCTCGTTCAGCCGTTCGGCCGTCATCGTGCCGGTGGCGACGAATTCGAGGCGGCTGCGATAGCCGTCAGGGTCGGTGAGTTTCATGAGCGCGGCCCGATGCTCGATGCGCCAGGCCGCCAGTGCGCGCTGGAACGCACGCACTGGCGGGAGCTCGACTTCCCGCTGCAGGTTCAGGCTGGCGCCCGCCACCGGAACCCACAGCTTGAAACTGAACTGGTCGGCCACGGCACGCCGCACGTGCTCGGCCGAAAGGAATTGATTGCCCCCGATCAGCGCGAGGATGAAGGTCTTGACCGCTCCCTCGTTGGCCCGATCGAGCACCCCGGTGCCCCGCCGGCTGAGTGCCGGGTCATAGCCGAGGGCGGCCGTCCCGTGCTTCTGCCGATCGGCGCGCCAGCGTGCCAGGGTGCGCGAGCTGATCTCGGGCTTGGTGAGCCGTACCCATGGCGCGATCACGACCTTGCCGCCGTTGTAGAGGCGCGCGAACAGCACGTCGCTGTCGGCCTGGGCGAGTCCGCTGCTCTCGCGGAACCGGTCGGCCACCGCGAGGATGGCGAGTCGCGCGTCGCGGTCCCGGCGCGCCGGCGCGGTCAGATCGTCGTCCGGGATCGACGGCTGCGCATCGGACGGCAGCACCTTGAGGAACCGCGCCGCGTAGTCGAGCCGCATCGCCAGCGGCAGCACGTCGATGTGATATTCGAAGCCGCCGCCACCTTCCTTGCCGAGCCGCGGCCGGCACAGCGCCGGATAGTCCCGCCACTGTTCGCGGTCGATATGGAACTGCATTCCGCGCTTGCTCATCGGCAGGTCGGGAAACAACCCTTCGATTGCGGCGTCGGCGAACTCCTGCGCCGTGAACCAGACCTTCATGGCCGGCGACCCGCCTGCTCGATCCAGTCAATCAGCGACATGTCGCCCCCCCCCGGAATTTTCGGGTAGTCCGATGCTCCGGGGCGCCGACCGCTGACGATCCTCCGCGTGCGCTCCGAGCCCAGTTAAACGAAGTTCCAGTCCCTGAAGTACCGACCAGATATCATCGAGCTCGGTGGTGACCGTCGGGTTCGGACCGGCGCCGTCGACGGCCTTCTTGGCGTCACGGATGGCGATAACCGCGCGGCGCGTGCGCCGAGAAATTCCCCGCCAGTCGAGTCGTCGTCTCACTGCACGATCCCCTTCTTGCGAAAGGCCGCGAGGATTTCGTCCTCGTAGGCTTCCCACAGCGTGGCGCGGCTCTTGGCCGGCAGGCGCCCGAGATTGCTGGAGACGCTACGGAACAGCCGGTCGGCCGTGCTGGGGAGCCGCTTGCCCTGCGCGAGCAGGATCGCGTCGCCGATCGAGGCCGCGCCGGCGGGTTCCGCCAGCATCAGGTCGAGCACCTTGCCCTGCAGCGTCGCGTCGAGCGTCGCCAGCGCCTTCAGCGCCGCCTGGTTGCGGGCCAGCGGCGTGCCGTCGAGCCGGTCGCGCGAGGCCGGCGCGAGGCCGGTCCAGATCGCCACCGCCAACTGGATGGCGCGCTCCGACAGGCCGGTTTTTTCCGCCGCCTCCGATCGAAACGCAAACATTGCGACTTGATCGCCGCGCGCCCGGGCTTTGGCGCTGCGCCGGTCGCCGCCATGCCGGCTTTCCGGGTGCAACACCTCGTGGATCGCCTTGTACTCGGCAAGGAAATGCGCCCGCGACAGCGCGTCGAGGTCGTTACGGATCAGGTTTTCGATGATCTCGGGAATGCGTGCCTGCTCGGCACCGACATCCGCGCGGCTGACCCAGCCGGCGTCGAGCATTTCGAGCTGCGCCAGCCGCGCCCCGACGACGCGATGCGCCCCGAGCTGCAGCGTGCAACGCCCCGTCTCTTCAAGGATCAGCCGGACCGGCTGCTGCTGGCCGTCGTCGCGCATCGACACGCCGAGCACTTCGGCCCAGGCGGTGTCGACCTTGCGCAGCCGGTCCGGCGGAATGTCGATATCGGCGACCTTGACGCGGCCCCAGATGACGACGGGATGGCGCGAGGGGGACGCCATCCCGTCGTCGGCCGCAGCGGCCCCCGGCGAGGCCTGCGGTATCTCATCGCTTGCAAGGCGGAGCTGCGGCGCGCTCGCGGCGCGCTGGGCCCGCTGCGCGCTCAATTTTTCGGCCCGGCCGATTGCGGTGCGCGGGGCCATCTACACAGCCCCCTTCGCGAATTGGCGATTTCGCCTTTTAGCGATTTCCCGATTCCTGCTAGCGTTCTTGCGGGGCTTGCGATTTCCCTGATCGTCGAACCACTCCGGCCAGAGCTCGAAGAGCGTCTTGCCGAGCTGGCTCGCGACGACGGCATTCGCGGCAGGGATAGGGCGGCGCAGGCAATGACTGAGCGATGTGACATGCAGCTTCGAGCGCTTGGCCAGCGCGCGCAGCGTCGTGCCGCTCTTTCGCACGTCCGCCCGGACGTCCTCGCAATGCTGATTGACCGGGTCGCCCAACGACTCTGTCTCCGATATTTAGTCTATTTGTCGACCAAACTGTTTGCGTTCGGGTTAAAAGTCAACCTGCACACGACAGATGAAGTCTATTTTTCGACCGAAAGGATTCTGTCGTGAGGACGCCGCGCTCCTGGGCAGCGTCGGTCTTCGTTTTCCGGGTGGGAGAAAGCGAGTACGCGGCACGGATGGCCGCGGTGCAGCGATGGGTCGGCGGTCAGCAGGCCCTGGCCGACAAGGCCGGCGTCTCGCTCAGCACGGCCAAGAGCTGGGCTCTCAAAGGCACCGAGATTGGACTTTTTGTCGCCGGCCGGCTGTGCGCCGGGACCGGTCTTTCATTGGGCTATCTGCTGGGTGGAAAGGCAGAGACCGAAAAGGATTTGGAGGTTGAGATGTTGCGGTTTGAGGAGGCCAAACAGGCATTTGCGATTCCCTCGTCGGGGCCCGAGCGCAAGGAGGCGCGCACCAATGTCATTTCCGAAGCGCAGCGCCAGCTCGACGAACTCGCCGAGTCGCTGGCCTCCGGGAGCCTGCCCAGCGAGGCCGAGGTGTCGATGCTGCCGCGCTACGCCGTCGAGGCGTCGGCGGGCAGCGGACGCCAGGCGGACCTCGTGCCTGAGGTCGAGCGCGTCCCCTTTCGCCGTGACTGGCTGCGCGAGCGCGGCATCAATCCGGGCTTCGCCGAGATCCTCACCAACCGCGGCGACTCGATGCTGGGCGAGATCGAGGATGGCGCGCCGATGCTCATCGATACCGAGCCGGGCAAGCCGGTGGTGTCAGGCTATATCTACGTTTTCATCCTTGAGGGCGACGTCCTGGTGAAGCGCCTCTCCCGCAACGTCGACGGCACCGTAGATCTGATCTCGAGCAACCCACTCTACCCCAAGCAGACCATCACCCAGGACCGCCTCGACCAGCTCACCGTCCGCGGCCGCGTCCACTGGACCGGCCGCTGGCTCTAGATGTGAGCTTTCAACAGGTTGTCCATTCGGACCGGACCCGAGGAGACTGGAGTTACCAGGCTTCAGTGCTCACCGGAGGGTCCGAGTGAACATCCACAAGAATGCCCGTCTCACGCCTGTGCGTCGAGAGGAGATGGCGCAACGGGAAGCCCCGCTGCGGATTCCCACCTTGGCGGCGCATGGCGATCCCATCCATGACCCGAGTCGCCCGCAAATCCGGGGCTTGCGCCCATGGTGGGAAGGCACCTGCCATCCGATTCCCACCACCTCTTAAAACCGGGCTCAAAACGCCCGTCGAACGGCCCTCAGGCTACGGCCCTCCCGGGTCGGTGCATGTCAACCGAACTGACGCACTCCGTCGAGCTCGCGCTCCGCTCCGTCGCCCTCAAAGTCCCGGTCGGCCGGCAAATCCCGCCCAATCCCACCTGATCCCGCTTCTTCCCTAACAAGCCACCCGTTCTGTCGCGTTACATCAGCTATAGCGCGCGATTTCGGTTGGCAGGCGAACGTCAGTTCGCTTGGCAGCAACTTTCCACATCTGGGGACCTCCTGATTTGACCTCGGCAGCGCGCCGTGCTCGGCCTTTGTCGATGTCCATTGTCGGGGAGAGATCGATGCGATTGTTGATGCTGGCTGCGGCCGCGACGCTGCTCACTGCCGCCGCCTCGCCGCCCATCGCCCATGCCGCTGCGCTGTCGCTCTGCGGGCATGGCAAACGGCGGCGTGTCGAGGGGACGGTGATGGGGGGTGTGGGGACGGCAACCTTTCGGCGGATAGAGGTTCGCATCATGCAAACGCGAAAGGGCCCAACACCGGCCGGCCGGCAAGAGCTCATGACGGCGCGCCGGCGCATCTCTACGCAATAGCTGCGGTCGCTTCCCAACCGACCCCAGACGCCTCCAGCCGCTCATGGACGCGTGCTTCGCCGAGCTGTACCGGCGGCGCGTCCAAGGCCGGTGATGACGGAAGCCGCGTGGCCTTCCTGCGCCGCTGCATATGTGATGATATCCCGTCTTTGGCTGGTGGATATTTCATGTCATTGCCCCAAGGCGGATCACGCGAAGTAAGGGATCAGGCGCTCGACGCCATTCGAGCCATCGCCGCGATCAGCGTGGTCGCCTATCATCTGCCGCGCATTGGCCCGAAGCCACCCCTGCCGGAATGGGCTCTTTCGGCCACGGGGATCGTTGGCGCCTCGGGCGTCGAACTGTTCTTTACCCTGAGTGCATTTCTGCTCACCGCATTGATGCCATCCAACGAAGCCAAGGCCCGTCCACTGTTGTCGTTTTACCTGAAGCGGTTCTTTCGGATTGCTCCGCTCTTCTACGTGCTCATCATCTTTTGGGCGGGCTACCGCTACCTAAAGGGTGGCCCGTTCATTCCAGACTTCATGGCAATCGCTACGGAGGTCACCTTCACCTTTAACCTGCTCCCGAAGTATGCCGATACCCAGATCTTTGCAGCGTGGACTCTTGGCGTGGAAATGCTGTTCTACGCTGCGTTTCCGTTCCTCTTTCGCGCGCTATCGACACCCCGCCTTCGGGTCGCCGCGCTTTTGATTTCCATTCCATCCCTCACGTTGGTGATGCTGGCGCTGAGTTATCTTCCTATCGATTCGAAGGTGCTTGCCAGATATGGCGCTCTGACGATTTTTAGGCATCTCCCGGCTTTCATGCTCGGGATGGTGGCGCTGGACGTCCACCGAGTGCTGGAGCGCCGACCCGACCGACTTGGCTACGCGGCCATTTTTGCCGCAGGTGCAGTGGTCCTTTTCTGGTCCGTCACGAAGGGCAAGCCGATTCTCGCTGAGCAAACACAAACCGCGGCCTGGGGTTGTGCGCTACTCGCCACGACGCTCTTCCGCTGGCCCTGGGTCAACCGCTTCACCGCCTTCCTCGGACGGATCAGCTATTCGATCTATCTTTGGCATGGCCCCATTCTCGTCACCGCCATAGCCGGACCGTTGGCCCGCCTACAGACTCTGGGCCTTCGTCCCTCGTTGGCCTACGCCCTGTCTCTCGTCCTCGCATTTGCCATCATCATCCCGGTCTCCTGGGTCAGCTACCGCGTAATCGAGCGGCCAGGAATTTGGGTTGGAGACCGGCTCATCGAGCGCGTACGTCGGCCAAAACTGCAACGCGCCACAGCCTAGGCACTTTCAAGTGCTGCGAGGCGTTGCTCATGGTCCTTCAGCTTCAACCGCATGACGTTGGGATCGTCTCGTCGTTGCCACCGCGAGCATCAGAGAGGGTCTTGGTGTAGCGCGACGTGGCGTGCAGCGGCTTCTGTCGCGTTACATCAGCCGCGATTTCGCCGCGGTCGGCGGTGACCTGCAGCAGGCCCGCGATCAGTTGCTCGGCGAAGAACGGCTTGACCAGCAGCGGCACGTGGCAAAAGCCTTCCGCCACCTCGGCGGTGCCCGACGAAAAGACGAATGGAACATCGTTCTGTTGCAGTCGCGCCGCCACCTCGTAGCTCCAGCCGGAGCGGCCGAGGCGGAGGTCGAGCACCGCGCCATCGAGCGACACGGAGTCGACCAGGCGCAGCGCTTCGCCGACCGGGGTGGCGGTGACGACTTCGCCGACGCCGGCGTCCAGCAGTATCGCCTCGATGTCGAGCATGATGAGGGCCTCGTCTTCGACGACGAGCAGGCGGTTGAGATGCATGAATTGGCCATGGCGCAGTCCTCTCTTGGGGATGGAATTGCGCGGTCCGGCGCCCGGTCCGCAACGTCGGCATTTGGTGCCCGCCGGGCAGCCGCTCAAACCGGTCTCGGTAGCCGGAGAGTTTCACGGCGCAACCGGGCCGTCGTTAACAAATGACATGAGTGAAACTTTTGTGATGCGCGCTGAAACTCCAAGAGCGATCAACGCATTACGATCATAGCAGCGTCATGAGGATCGGAAACCATGACGCAAATCCGCTACGACATCATTCCTCAGGGCGGGGGCTGGAGCATCGCGATGGGCGGCGCCGTCGGCCCGCCCTATGGCACGCTCAACGACGCGGTCATGGACACCGAGCACGTCGCGGCGCTGCTCGCCGATGCCGGCGACGAGGTCGTGATCATCGTCTGGCGCGGCGGCAAGCCGCTCGTGCTCGAAACGCTGGTGCCCTGGAACCGGCTGCCTCCGGACTGAACCCGAAGCCCGTTTACGATCCATTTACCATCTTTGTTCAGAAACTCGGGCCCTGATTCAGACGGAGCGCCCGCATGAGCCTCGTACAACTCGGCTGGATGGTCCTGCTGCTTCTGACCCTCACGGCCATGCCCATCCTGATGTTGACCGGCAGCCTCTAGAGCGCGGGAAACTGGAAAATGGAAGGCCCGGTTCGCTTGCGCGAGACCGGGCCTCCTGACTGCCTTGGAGGAGGCAGGAACGCTTCCAGGCGAGTTCGGGCCGAGGCCTACTCCGCCATCGCATGCGCCCGCTCGAGCGCAATTTCTTCCTGCGTCTTCGGCTTGGCGTTGGGGTCGGGCTTCTTCGGCCCGCGCAGCAGCAGGATCAGCGGCACCGCCAGCAGGCTCAGCAGCGTCATCAGCCAGAAATCGTCGAGATAGCTCATCATCGCCGCCTGCTGCGTCACCAGCCCGTCGATGATCGCCGTGATCTGCGGATTGCCGCTGAGCAGCGTCGGCATCTGGTTCTGTACCGCCTGCGACGTCGCAGTCAGCCGGCCGCCCAGCTCCTGATGGTTGACCTGCATCATGTTGCTGAGCACTGCCGTCACGATCGAGATGCCGACGCCCTGCCCCATGTTGCGCACGAGGCTGAACATCGAGGTGCCGTCGGCGCGATATGACGGCGCAATCGTCGCGAACGCCATGGTGCTGAGCGGCACGAACACGAAGCCCATGCCGAAGCCCTGCAGGATGCCCGTGGTCACCACCGGCCAATAGTCCATCTGCAGGTCGAATCCGGTCATCTCGTACAGCGAGTAGGCCATCAGCGCCGTGCCGAACAGCATGAGGATGCGCGCGTCCACCTTCCCGCTCAGCCGGCCGACGATCATCATCGACACCAGCGTCGCAAAGCCGCGCGGCGCCATCATGATCGACGACAGGATCACCGGATAGCCCATCAGGTTCTGCAGCAGCGGCGGCAGCAAGGCGAGGCCCGAGAACAGCGTGATGCCCACGATGAACATGAACACCGAGCCGAGCGTGAAGTTCAGGTCCTTGAAGATGCGCAGGTCGATGAACGGCGTCTTGGCCGTCAGCGAATGCACCACGAACACCCAGAAGCCGGCGATCACGAGACCCAGTTCGATCCAGGTCTCGGTGGCCGAGAACCAGCCATTGTCGGCGCCGCGGTCGAGCATGAGCTGCAGCGCGCCGACGCCGAGCGCCAGCATGCCGAAGCCGAAGAAGTCGAACCGGCGCAGCTTGATGTCGGTCTCGGGCATATAGAGCAGCAGCATGGCGACCGTCGCCACGCCCACCGGCAGGTTGATCAGGAACACCCAGCGCCAGTCGAAGCTCTCGGTCAGCCAGCCGCCCAGCGTCGGCCCGATGATCGGCGCCACCATGATGCCCATGCCGTACACCGCCATGGCCTGGCCGAGCCGTTCCTTGGGGTTGATGTTGAGGATCACCGTCTGCGCCAGCGGCGAGATCATCGCGCCGCACAGGCCCTGCAGCACGCGGAACAGCACCATCTCGGGCAGGCTCGTCGCGATGCCGCACAGCGCCGACGCGACCGTGAAGCCGACCACCGAAAACACGAACAGCCGCTTCTGCCCGATGCGGTCGCTCACCCAGCCGGTGAGCGGCGTCGCGATGGCGGCGGCGACGATATAGAACGTCAGCACCCAGGTGATTTCGTTCTGCGCCGCGCCCAGCGACGCGGCCATGTGCGGCAGCGCCACGTTGGCGATGGTCGTGTCGAGCACCTGCATGATCGTGCCGAGCATGATGGCGACGGTCAGCAGGTTCTTGTGTTTGACCACGACGGTCGGCTGCGAAATGGTGTGCGTGGCGGCGTTGGCCATCATTGGCCTCCAAAATTCGAATGTGCCGGCGCGGCCCCGAGGCCGCGCCGTAGCGTTGTTTTACTTGCCCAGCATCTTGTCGAGCTGCGAGCGGCCGGTATCGACGCTCGCCGTCGCGCTCATGCCGGTCTTGAGCAGCATGTCCTCCGGCGCGTCGGGCAGCTTGATGCGACCGGCAGGCGCTGCACCACCTTCACCCAGTTGCCGGTGGCGTTCTGCGCCGGGATCAGCGAGAACTCCGAACCGGTCGCGGCGCCGAGGCTCTCGACCGTGCCGTGCAGCACGCCCGGGAAGGCGTCGACCGTCACATCCGCCGGCTGGCCGGCGCGGATGTCGGTGAGCTGGGTTTCCTTGAAGTTGGCTTCGATCCAGATGCCGCCGGTCTCGACGAGGCTGGCGATGGTGGTGCCGGTCGCAACGAACTGGCCGACATTGAGGCTGGACACGTTGGCGACGATGCCGTCGGCCGGCGCCGCCACGGTGGTCTTGGCCAGGTTGCGCTCGGCCACTTCGACGGCGGCCTGCGCGGCCTGCACCGCCGGGTGGTCTTCGGTCTTGATCGACGGGTTGCCGGCCAGCGCCGCGGTGGACGCTGCGACCTGCTGGTTGGCCTGGTCGAGCGCCGCCTGCGCCTGCTGCAGCGCCAGCTTGGTGTCGTCGAGCGCCGAGTTGGCGTTGACGCCCTGCTGCACCAGCGCATTCTGCCGGTCGAACGCCGCCTGCCGGATGGCGAGCGCCGCCTCGGCCGACTTCACCGCGGTCTGCGCCGTGGTGTAGGCGACCTTGAGCTGCTCGACGTTGACGCGCGCCGAAGCGAGCGCGGCGTTCGCCTGATCGAGCGCGATCTGGTAGGGCTGCGGATCGATCGTGAACAGCACGTCGCCGGCCTTGACCGTCTGGTTCTCGGTGACGTTCACCGCCGTGATGCGGCCGGCGATATCGGCGCTCAGCGACACCTTGGACTGCTGCACATAGGCATTGTCGGTGTCCTGGTAGCGCCCGCCGGTCAGCCAGAAATAGCCGCCGCCGACCACCAGCACCAGCGGCACGACGATCATCAGGATCAGGCGGCGGCCGCCGCCCTTCTTCTTGGGGGCCTCGACCGGCGCGGTCGCCTGCGGCGCGGCGGGCTGGGCCGGCTGCTGGCTCGGAGCTTCCGCCTGCGGCGCGCTCTTTTCGGCCGGCGCGGCCTTTTCGGCGCGCGGCATGGTGACGACAGTAGCTTCGCCGGGCTTGGGTTCGGTGACGCGGGCGTTCATTTAGACAACTTCCTTCTGCTCGGCATTCATATTGTTGAGATTGTCGCGGATGCGCATCAGATGCGTCACGACCAATTCGCGATCTTCGGGGCTGAGGCCGTTGAGCGCCGTCTCATAGAGCTCAAGGCCGACATTGCGGGCGGTGCCGACCAGGTCCTGCCCGGCCGGCGTCAGGCGCGCCAGCTTGGCGCGGCTGTCGTTGGGGTCGGTGAACCGCTCGATCAGGCCCCGCTTTTCGAGCCGATCCAGAATGCCGCTGAGGGTCATCGGATCGGTGTCGATGCAGCCGGCGAGCGACACCTGCGAGATGCCCTCCTGCTTGTAGATCTCGGCCAGCGCCCGCCACTGCGGCAGGGTCACGCCATGGACCCGCGCCTCGTCCTCGAAGCGGCGGCGGAGAAGCCGCGCCACTTCATGAACGAGAAAGCCGATCGGCCGTTCTCTCTGGATATCCTGGTGCATCTACTTTTATATGTGTGCTTACGATAAGCGCACATATAATAAGCCTACATAGAGCGTCAACTGCGCGCATCGCACACCAGATGCGACATAAGTGCATGGTTTCACGTCGGTTAACAATGTTAGGGCGATGCCGACTCGTCAGCGGTTGCTGAGCCGGCCTTCGATCTGGTTGAGGACGCTGAAGGCCGCCTCCAGCACGTTGGTGCCCGGCCCGAAGATTTCGGCGACGCCCGCCTCGCGCAGGAACGGATAGTCCTCGGGCGGGATGACGCCGCCGACGATCACCGTCACCTCGCCGAGCCCGCGCGCCCTGAGCGCTTCGATCAGCTCCGGCACCAGCGTCTTGTGCCCCGCCGCCAGCGACGACACGCCCACCGCATCGACGCCGAGTTCCTCGACATGCGTCGCGACTTCTGCCGCCGTTTCGAACAGCTCGCCCATCTGCACCGCAAAGCCCAGGTCGGCGAATGCCGAGGCGATGATCTTGGCGCCGCGGTCGTGCCCGTCCTGCCCCATCTTGGCGATGAAGATCGACGGGGGCCGGTCATTGGCCTTGCGGAACGCCGCGAGCCGCGCCTGTACCTGCGCATATTGCGGATCGCCCGCGTAGCTCTCGGCATAGACGCCGGAGATCACCTGCGTCACCGCCGCATGCCGTCCGAACACATCCTCCAGCGCCAGCGAGATTTCGCCGAGGCTGGCCCGCGCCCGCGCCGCCTCGATCGACGCCGCCAGCAGGTTGCCGCCCGAGCGCGCGGCGGCCCGCAGTGCATCGAGCGCTTCCGTCACGCGCGTGGCACTCCGTGCCCGGCGAATGTCCGCCAGCCGCGCCACCTGTTCTTCACGCACCTTGGCGTTGTCGATCTGCCGCGCCTCGATCGGACTCTCGTTCTCGAGCCGGTAGCGGTTGACGCCGACGATCACGTCTTCGCCGCGGTCGACCCGCGCCTGCCGCAGGGCCGCGGCCTTCTCGATCTCGAGCTTGGGTGTCCCCGCCTGCACCGCCGCGGTCATGCCGCCCGCCGCCTCGACTTCGGCGATCAGCGCCCCGGCCTTCGCGACCAGATCGGCCGTCAGCGCCTCGATATAGTACGAGCCGCCAAGCGGATCGACCACGTCGGTCACCCGGCTCTCATGCTGCAGAATGAGCTGCGTGTTGCGCGCGATCCGCGCCGACTGCTCGGTCGGCAGCGCAATCGCCTCGTCGAACGAATTGGTGTGGAGCGACTGCGTGCCGCCCAGCACCGCCGCCAGCGCCTCGATGGTGGTGCGCACGATATTGTTGTGCGGGTCCTGCTCGGTCAGCGACACGCCCGACGTCTGGCAATGGGTGCGCAGCATCTTGGAGCGCGCATCCTTCGCCCCGAGCTCGGTCATGATCCCCGACCACAGCGTGCGCGCCGCGCGCAGCTTCGCCACCTCGAGGAAGAAGTTCATGCCGATGCCGAAAAAGAAGCTGAGCCGCCCGGCGAACGCATCGATGTCGAGCCCATTCCGCAGCGCCGCCCGCACATAGTCGCGTCCGTCGGCGAGCGTATAGGCCAGCTCCTGCACCGCCGTCGCCCCCGCCTCGTGCATGTGGTAGCCCGAGATCGAGATCGAGTTGAACTTGGGCATGTGCTGCGCCGTGTAGGCAATGATGTCGCCCACGACCCGCATGCTCGGCGCCGGCGGATAGATATAGGTGTTGCGCACCATGAACTCTTTCAGAATATCGTTCTGAATGGTGCCGTCGAGCTGCGCCTGCTTCACCCCCTGCTCTTCCGCCGCGACGATGAACATCGCCAGCACCGGCAGCACCGCGCCGTTCATCGTCATCGACACGCTCATCCGGTCGAGCGGAATGCCGTCGAAGAGCAGCTTCATGTCCTCGACCGAGTCGATCGCGACCCCCGCCTTGCCGACATCGCCCACCACCCGCGGATGGTCAGAGTCGTAGCCGCGATGCGTCGCGAGGTCGAACGCGACGGACAACCCCTTCTGCCCCGCCGCGAGATTCTGCCGGTAGAACGCATTGCTCTCCCGCGCCGTCGAAAATCCCGCATATTGCCGGATCGTCCACGGCCGGTTCGCATACATCGTCGCCCGCACGCCGCGGGTAAACGGCTCCGCTCCGGGCAGGCCGGGATCGGCGCCAGCGGGGAAATAAGCCGGGTGGACGGTAAGCCCGCCATAATCCCGGTCGAGCCTCTCGACCGGCGTGTCCTTCAACTCCCGCGCGGCCAGCCTGGCCCATTCGGCAAAAGTGTGGCGCGGACTATCGGTCACGACACGATCCGCCCATCATACCGCCTCGAACTCCAGGATCACCTCGTCCACCGCCAGCACCGCCCCCGGCTTCACGCGCACCTTGCTCACCCGCGCACGCCGCTCGGCCTTGAGCACGTTCTCCATCTTCATCGCCTCGACGATGGCGAGTGGCTGGCCGGCCTCGACCACATCGCCCTCGCCCACATCGATGCGCACGATCTGTCCCGGCATCGGGCACAGCAGGAATTTCGACAAATCCGGCGGCACCTTCACCGGCATCAGCGGCATCAGATCCGCCACCGCCGGCAGCAGCACCCGGGCCACGAGGTCGGCCCCGCGCCAGCGCAGCCGGAACCCGCCGGTGACCCGGTCGATCCGCACATGGTGCAGCTCGCCGTCGACCCGCGCGATGGCAAGGCTCATTCCCGGCTTCCAGCCGCTCTCGACCAAAAGCTTCTTGCCCGCTCCATCGGTCAGCCAGAACTCGATTCCATCCGCCCGCACCGCGAAATCCCAGCGCTGCCCGCCGATCAGCACCGCGCGGCTGCTGCTCGGCCCCACATGCGAGCGCGTCTCGAGCGCATAGGCCGAAACGCACGCCAGCGCCGCCAGATGCGTGAGCTCCGTGTCGCCCAGCGCCACCCCCGCAAAACCTTCGGGGAACTCCTCGGCGATATAGCCCGTCGTCAGCCGCCCTGCGCGGAACCGCTCCTGCGCCATCACCGCGCTGAGGAACGGGATATTGTTGCCCACGCCCTCGACCTCGAACTGGTCGAGCGCCTCCTGCATCACCCCGATCGCCTCGGCCCGGTTGGGCGCCCACGCACAGAGTTTTGCGATCATCGGGTCGTAGAACGTCGAAATCTCGCCGCCTTCGTACACCCCGGTATCGTTGCGCACCGCGTGGTCCGCAGCGTGCTCTTCCGCCGGCGGATGATAGCGCGTCAGCCGCCCCGTCGACGGCAGGAAGTTGCGGTACGGGTCCTCGGCATAGAGCCGGCTCTCGATCGCCCAGCCATTGAGTGGAACGTCCTTCTGTTGCAGCGGCAGCGTCTCCCCCACCGCCACCCGCAGCATCAGCTCCACCAGGTCGAGCCCGGTGATCAGCTCCGTCACCGGATGCTCCACCTGCAGCCGCGTATTCATCTCGAGAAAATAGAAATTGCGCTTGCCGTCGACGATGAACTCCACCGTGCCGGCCGAAAAATACCCGACGGCCTTGGCCAGCGCCACCGCCTGCTCGCCCATCGCCTGGCGCGTCGCCACATCGAGGAACGGGCTCGGCGCCTCCTCGATCACCTTCTGGTTGCGCCGCTGGATCGAGCACTCGCGCTCGTTGAGATAGAGCACGTTGCCGTGCTGGTCGCCCAGCAGTTGAATCTCGATGTGCCGCGGCTCGGTGACGAATTTCTCGATGAAGATCCGGTCGTCCCCGAACGAGCTCGCCGCCTCCGACCTGCTGCGCTCGAACCCCTCCGCCGCCTCGGCGTCATTCCACGCGATGCGCATGCCCTTGCCGCCGCCGCCCGCCGACGCCTTGATCATCACCGGATAGCCGACCTGCCGCGCGATCTTCACCGCCTCGGCCGTATCGCCGATCAGCCCCATATGCCCCGGCACGGTCGACACCCCCGCCGCCGCCGCGAGCTTCTTGGACGTGATCTTGTCGCCCATCGCCTCGATGGCCTTCACCGGCGGCCCGACGAAGATGATCCCCGCCGCCTCGAGCGCCGCCGCGAACGCCGCGTTCTCGCTCAAAAACCCGTAGCCCGGATGCACCGCCTCGGCGCCCGTCTGCCGGCACACCGCCACGATCCTGTCGATCGACAGATAGCTGTCGCGCGCCGCCGACCCGCCGATATGCACCGCCTCGTCCGCCATCCGCACATGCAGCGCATTGCGGTCGGCATCGGAATAGACGGCGATGGTGCGAAGGCCGAGGCGTTTGGCGGTCTTGATGACCCGGCAGGCGATTTCGCCGCGATTGGCGATCAGGAGGCTTTTGAACATGCGGGCTGGGACTGTTGGTCTTGTTCTTGGGGTGCAGCGCTCCAGCCATTGTGCAGCATCTCGGCGCCCCGCGCTACAATTGCGCTGCGGGCCTGGCGCCAAAACAAAAAGCCCCGGCGGCCGGTGGGCGCCAGGGCTTTGCTGAATGGTGGGTGTGACAGGGATTGAACCTGTGACCCCCGCCGTGTGAAGGCGATGCTCTCCCGCTGAGCTACACACCCATTCAAGCTGAGGCCGACGCCACGGGCTGGCGAAAACCTCATGAATTTCAAGGAGATGGTGGGTGTAACAGGGATTGAACCTGTGACCCCTACCATGTCAAGGTAGTGCTCTCCCGCTGAGCTATACACCCATCTCTCTAGGCAACGGACCTCGGCCCGTTGCGGCGCGGATAGACCATAAAACGCGCGGACCGGTCAAGCGTCAATCCGCGCATCGGCCCGCCGGGCGGTCAGGCGGCCAGCAGCCGCTCGACTTCGTTGACCAGATCCTTGAGATGGAAGGGCTTGGACAGCACCGACGCATCCTTTGGCGCTTCGCTGTCCGGGTTGAGCGCCACGGCCGCGAACCCGGTGATGAACATCACCTTCAAATCCGGGTCCAGCTCGGTGGCACGCCGCGCCAGCTCGATCCCGTCCATTTCCGGCATCACGATATCCGACAGCAGCAGCGAAAACGGCTCCTCGCGCAGCCGCTCATAGGCGGATTTGCCGTTGTCGAACGACACGACGTCGTAGCCCGCGTTCTTGAGGGCCCGCGTCAGGAACTGACGCATGTCGTTGTCGTCTTCCGCCAGAAGGATTCGCTTCATCGCCGTCATTGTCTCCTCGGACCCGTTCTGGACCGCCTGCCCGCCGGACCGGATGTTTAATCGAGTTTGCCGGATACGCAACGCCCGGGAACGTGAATTGCGCGGTTCTGGACAAAGCATTGAGCGGGATGCAGGATATTGGCTTGATATGACGTTCGGGGACGACATTGCGGTCCGATTATTGGGATAGACCGGCCTTCGAAACCATCAGGCCGCGCCGGATGACCGCCCCTATCGTGTTCAACTCCGCCCATTCGGGCCGCGACTACCCCGAGCGATTCCTCGCCATGACCCGGCTCGACCAGCTCTCGATCCGCCAGTCCGAGGATGCCTGGGTCGACGAATTGTTCACCCGTGCGCCCCATCTCGGCACGCCTTTGCTCTGCGCTCACTTCCCGCGCGCCTATCTCGATGTGAATCGCGAGCCGTGGGAACTCGACCCCAACATGTTCGTCGAGCCGCTGTCCGACCGCTTCAACACCACCAGCGCCCGCGTCGCGGCCGGCCTCGGCACGCTCGCCCGCGTCGTCGCCGAGAACAAGCCGATCTACCGCGAACGGCTGACGCTCGATGACGCCAAAATGCGAATCGAGGGCATCTACCTGCCCTACCACGCGACCCTGCAGCGCCTGCTCACCGACGCGCTCGCCAGTTTCGGCGTCGCCGTGCTGATCGACTGCCACTCGATGCCGCGCATCGCCCGCTCCGGCGATCGCCTTGCGCCCGACATCGTGCTGGGAGACCGCTACGGCACCACCTGCGCCCCGGCGCTGATCGATCTGTGCGAAATGGTGTTTGCCGGCGCTGGCCTGCGCGTCGCCCGCAACCGTCCCTATGCCGGCGGCTTCATCGCCCGCACCTATGGCCGGCCGCAGCACGGCATCCATGCGCTGCAGATCGAGATTTCACGCCACCTCTACATGAACGAGGTGACGCTCGAAAAGAACGACGGCTTCAACGCCATTCGCCAGCTCATCGAGCGGCTGACCCTCGCCCTCATCGGCTATGACCTCGGCCTGCTGACCCACCCGCAGCTCCAGCCCGCCAAAGCCGCCGAATAATCCTCCCCCGGAGCGTTTCCAGCAGAAGTGGCAACGGTTCTGCGATTCGGAAACGCGACAAAACAAAGACTTGGACCATTGCACCGTTTCAGCGAAACGGTGCAATGGTCCAAAACAGAAGGGGCCGCGCAAATGGCGGCCCCAGTCAAGGGAGGAAACGATGGCGGCTCAATCTGCCTGAGATCGAAGCGGAAACCGAACCGCCCATCCATCATGCACTTTTGGCTTGAGCTGATTTGCGCGGGTCGACAAGGCACGCGCGGCTTCTCAACACCCCTCCAGTCGCGTCTGTTGCATAAATGAATCACCTGTTTCGGTCCAAAATGACGGTTTCGTGAAGCCGCTTTGCTGCTATGGCTTTGCGCCGTAACGGCAATTTTCGACGGGCCTTCCACCATGAGCGATGCACTTCTCGGCGGCCTCGACCGCGACCTCGTCCAGCGCACCTTGCTGGCCGCCGCCGACGCCGCCGCCACCAGGACCCTGCCGGGCTTTCGCACCCCGCTCGCGGTCGAAAACAAATGGGAGACCGGCTTCGATCCCGTGACCGCGGCCGACAGGGACGCCGAGATCGCCGTCCGCGCCGTGCTGTCCGACGCCTTCCCCGACCACGGCATCATCGGCGAAGAGTGGGACGCCAAGGCCTCGGCCGGTGCCTTCGACTGGATCGTCGATCCAATCGACGGCACCCGCGCCTTCATCTCGGGCGTTCCCGTCTGGGGCACGCTGATCGGCCTCCTGCACAATGGCCGCGCCGTCGCCGGCCTCATGGCCCAGCCCTTCACCGACGAAACCTATATCGGCCTACCTGGAGGATCGTTCTACCGCCATGCCGGCGTCACCGCGCCGATCCGCACCTCCGGCGTCACCGAGCTCAGGCACGCCAAGCTCACCGCCACCTCGCCCGACATCTTCGAGCGCGCCGGCACCACCGTCCAGATGGACCGCCTCAAGGCCGCCACGCAGATGCTCCGCTGGGGCCTCGACTGCTACGGCTACTGCCTGCTGGCCGCCGGCCACATCGACCTCGTCGCCGAATCCGCCCTCAAAAACGTCGACATCGCCCCCCTCATCCCCATCATCCAGAACGCCGGCGGCGTAGTCACCACCTGGGACGGCGCCCCCGCCGAAAACGGCGGCTCCTGCATCGCCGCCGCAACCCCCCAATTGCACGAAGCGGCCATGAAAGTGCTGCGGGGATAAGCCGATCGTCCTCCGCGTGGTGCCACCCCCGGTATCCCTCCCCCGCGAGGGGCTTCGAGCCGGCCGCAGGCAAAATCACGCCGGTGGCGTGATTTTAGGTGAGAAGGCCATGAGACCTACGGTCGAATGGCTTGGGCGGCGCGCTTATGAGCAAAGCGAATGAGCAAGCCGGGGTGGGGGGAGTCGCCGCAGGCACGCCCGTGGAGAGTCCCCCCACCCAGCTTCGCTAAGCCTTCGGCCAAGCTCCGCTACCCTCCCCACGCGGGGGAGGGAAAACGATGCCGACTGCGAGATTGCCATGTGCGGTGGCAATCCCCATCCCAGGTGGGCACAATTTGGCGCTGACCACAAACAAGGCAGTCACCTCGGTTTCCCTCCCCCGCGTGGGGAGGGTAGCACAGCTAGGAGCGTAGCGACGTAGCGGCGCTGGGTGGGGGGACTCTCCACATCCACGCCCCCTACCCGCTCTGCTCCGTGATAAACGCGTCGAACGCCGCGAACACCTGCGCCCGCACCGCGTCGTTTTCCATGAACAGCTCGTGCCGCGCCGCGGCGATGATCGCGTGCCGCCCGGTTCGCATCCTGAGGCCCAGTTGCTCCGTCGCCGCCGTCGACACCACCTCGTCGCGCGCCGCCGCCAGCATCAGCACCGGCACCTTGATGGCGAGCGGGAAGTCGTCGCGCGCCACCCGTGCCATCGCGTGCATCGCCGCCGCGCCCCAGCGGAAGGTCGGCTTGCCGATCATCAGGTCGGGCCGCTCGCGCCAGGTGTCGACGGTGCGCATGTAGCGCACGAAATCCGACGTCAGCGGATTGCCGCCGAACGTCTTCTCGCTCGGTGGCTCGTCCTGCGCGCGGCCCACCGGCACCTGCCCGAGCCCCACCAGCGACAGCGCATCGCCCAGCAGCGCCATGCCGCCGAAACTCAGCGGCTGGTTGTCGAGCCCGATCATCGGCGCCGACAGGAAGATCCGGTCGAACATCATGCGGTCGCGCGTGCCCGCGATCAGCGCCACCAGCCCGCCCATCGAATGGCCGACGAGGTAATACGGCGCCGGGCAATCGGGCAGCAGCACATTGGCGTGGAACGCGCGCAGATCGGTCCAGTAATCCTCGAAATGCCGGACATAGCCGAGGCTGCGATTGCCGATCAGCCGGTCCGAGCCGCCCTGCCCGCGCCAGTCGAACGTCGCGACGGCAAAGCCCCGCTTCTGGAAGTCCGCGACCGTCTCGAAATACTTCTCGATGTATTCGGTCCGCCCCTGCACGAGGCACACCGTGCCCTTGGCCGCGCCCGCCGTCTTGGGGAACGTCGCATAGCGCAGCCGCACCTTGTCGGGCGTGGTGAAATAGCCGGCCCGCAGCCCCTCTGGCGCGGGGTTCGACTCGAGCACCGCGAGCTGCGGCCCGTCGGGATCGACCTGCGCCGCCATCAGCGCACGAAGCTCGCGCCGTTGACGTCGACCGACGCCCCGGTCATCGACGCCGGCGCATCGAGCGCGAGGAACGCGGCGACGTCGGCGATCTCCTCGGGCGTCGCGGCGCGGCCGAGTGGAATCTCGTTCAACTGCGCCGCGCCGTCCGGCCCGCTGAGCGTTTGCGCCGCCATGTCGGTCAGCACCCAGCCCGGGCAGAGGCTGAACGCCACGATGCCCTTGCCGGCATGGCCGCGGGCGATGGATTTGGTCATGGCGACCAGCCCGGCCTTCGACGCCGCATAGTGCCACATCAGCGGCGAGTCGCCGCGATAGGCGGCGCGGCTCGCGACATTGACGATCCGCCCACCCTGCTGGCGCGCCTCGAAATGCTGCACCGCCCGCCGGCAGAGATCGGCCGCCGACTGAAGGTTGATCTGCAGCGCCCGGCTCCACACCGCCTGCCATTCGTCCAGCGGCGCGTCGGTCGACACATCCTCGGCCACCGCCGCGTTGTTGATCAGCACGTCGATCCGCCCATCCAGCCGCGCCAGCGCCGCATCCCACAGCGCATCCGCCGCGCCCGGCACATTGAGGTCGGCGCCGATGACGCCGTCGCCATCCTTGCGGCCATGGCCCACGATGCGGGCGCCCCGCGCCGCAAGCTTGGCGGCGACGGCTGCGCCGATGCCCCGGGTGGTGCCGGTGACGAGAATATGAACGGGATCGGGCAATCGGCACTCCGGGGACGCTGTGGTGGCCGCAAACTGCCAGCCCCGGGCCGTTTTGCCTACTGGCTTTGCGCCGATTGCCGCCTCCGGATGCGGAAAAGCCAGCGCCTCTTGCGAGACACTGGCTTTCCTCAGAAACGATCGCCGTGCGGGGGGCGGGTGACGGCGATCTATTCGAAGTGTGCCGTTGCAGCAGACAGCGAGCACACTCCCGCTTCTAGCGGCGCCATTCTGAAGCCACCCTGAGACTCCCGTTCAGAAACCGTTCAGGAAGCCGAACCCTCAGCCGGTCTCCCTCCCCCGAGAGGGGAGGGCGGCGCGCTTATGAGCGAAGCGAATTAGCAAGCCGGGGTGGGGGGAGTCGCAGTCGGCACGATACGAAACCGCCCGCATTGGACGCAGGTGGTCATGGACCATCATTCCTGCAGCATGATTGTCGTCCCACAGGGCCATCGATCATCATTGCCTCTCATCTTTCGATGACGCACTTGAACCGCTCCGAACCCGGCCTATCTCTAGGCAGTCCGCCGGCAAGAGCCGGGGACCGGGCCACCCGGGAATGCGCTTTCGCCTCGAGAGGGAGAGCGTGTGGGACACCCGCCAGATCCACGTTGCTCACACGGAGAATGTGACCATGCAGACCTATGATTTTTCCCCCTTCTATCGCTCCACCGTCGGCTTCGACCGGCTGTTCAACCGCCTCGACGGCCTGGTTGGCCAGGAGCAGAAGACCTACCCGCCCTACAACATCGAGAAGCTGGGCGATGACGCCTACCGCATCTCGATCGCCGTCGCCGGCTTCGCCGAGAGCGATCTCGTCATCGAGTCCAAGGAGAACGGCCTGTTGGTGAAGGGCGGCAAGGCCCCCGTCAGCGACGACAAGGCCCGCGAGTTCCTCCACCACGGCATTGCCGAGCGCGCCTTCGAACTGCGCTTCCAGCTCGCCGAGTACGTCGAAGTATCGGGCGCCTCGCTCGAGAACGGCCTGCTCCATGTCGAGCTGAAGCGCCAGTTGCCCGAGAGCAAGAAGGCCCGGACCATCGCCATTACGGGCGCGGCCCCCAAGACCATCGAGAACGCCTCGGTCAACTGATTCCGGTCCCGAACGGCCTGTTCCTGCAGGCTCCTCCCGACCGGCCGGAACAGGCGAACGGAATGGAGAAGGCGTGAGCCGCGGCTCACGCCTTTTTTGTGCAACACGGAACCGCCCGGCGCGCTATGGATTGGTGCAGCGGGCCCACAGCGTCAAAGGAGCGTCCCATGAAATCCCCCGATATCGGCATCAAGTCCAACACCAAGACCGCCATGGCGGATTTGTGCAACGCGCGCCTCGCCGACAGCCTCGACCTGTCGCTGGCCGTCAAGCAGGCCCACTGGAACCTCAAGGGCCCCAATTTCATCGCCGTGCATGAGCTGCTCGACATGCTGCGCGCCCATCTCGACGTGCACACCGACACCGTGGCCGAGCGCGTCATGCAGCTCGACGGCGTGGCGCTCGGCACGACGCAGACCATCGGCCAGAAATCGGCGCTTCCCGCCTACCCCACCGACATCAAGAAGGTCGCCGACCACGTGGCCGCGCTGGTCGAGCGCTACGGCGCCCTCGCCAAATCCGTCCGCGAAGCCATCGACACCGCCGATGACGCCGGAGACGCCAGCACGGCCGACATCTTCACCGCCATGTCCCGCGACCTCGACAAGGATTTGTGGTTCCTCAAGAGCCACCTCGAATAGAAGCGAACACTGGGCGGATGCCTCAAAGGGGAGCATTGGCTCCCCTTTTTGCCTGGGCGGGAGGCCACCCGTGACTTTGGCGCCACATGTGTGGCAACACCGTAGTATAAATGCAGCTTTTCATTGACGATTAACCAACCCGGGCGCACGCTTTCGGCACCGGTGGCCATGGGCCCAGGGGATTTCAGATGAAAAAGATCGAAGCGGCGCTTTTGGCGACGACACTGGCCGTAGGCCTGGCACTGGCCGGCAGCTCGGCCTACGCGGCGGACCTGATGGCGCCGAGCGAGCCGGGCGTGGTCGTTGCCGACGCACCCGCCGGCTACATCAGCGTGTTCGCGGGTGGCTCGTTCGGCATGACGGCTCATGGCCATACGGCGGCGCCGGGCGGCAACCCGGAAGTGCCGTTCAACACCGGCTACCTCATCGGTGGCGCCCTCGGCACCAATCTGATGCCGAACCTGCGCGGCGAAGTTGAACTCTCCTACGCGTCGCACGGCGTGAAGGGCAGCATTCATAATCCGGCGACGTCGGGTACGGCGATCACCGGCAGCTCCAGCACGCTCTATATCCTGGGCAACCTCTGGTACGACATCGACACCGGTAGCTCGATCACGCCCTATCTCGGCGGCGGTCTCGGCGTTGGCGTCGTGATGCCGAACATCAGCGTCCCGGGCACGGGCGACAGCTACAAAGCTGCGGGCGCCGGGGTGGCCGGCCAGCTCGGTGCGGGTATCAAGTTCGATGTAGCGGACAATGTCTCCATCGACCTCGGCTATCGCGCCAAGGGCGTCTGGAATGCCTCGCTGAAGCCGACAAATGGCATCATGTCGAACTATACCGGCGTGAATTACATCGAGCAGACGGTTCAGGTCGGCCTCGACATCGGCTTCTAGCCGACCCAATCATTCGCTCCTATGATCCAGGAGGCGTCGATGGCGCCTCCTGTTTCGTTTATGGACCCTTGCGTGCCGGCCCTCCCGCAAACCCGCCATCTTTCCGAGTCGCAGTTGCTCAAGGAAGCGCTGCTGCTCCACGCCAATGGCCGCTTCCTCGAGGCTGAGGCTCGCTATCAGGCCGTACTGCGGCGCAACCCCAAAAACGCCGATGCCAACAACGGCATGGGCACTCTGTCGATTGCAGCCGAAAAACCCGATTTCGCCATCGGTTTCTTCGAAAAGGCCGTCGCCGCACGGCCCAGCGACTTCCGTTTCCTCAACAATCTAGGCAACGTCTTCACCAACCATGGCCGCACCGAAGAGGGCCTGCCCTATCTCGAAAAGGCGCTGAAGCTTCGGCCGTCGAGCTACGAGCTCATGTACAATATCGGGCGCGCCTACCAGAAGATGGGGGTTGCCGCGCGCGGCGTGGCGTTCCTAGAACGCGCCGTGGCGGCCCGGCCCCAAAGCCACGAGGCCATGCTGGCGCTGGCCGAGGCGCTCAGCACGCTGGGCAGCAATGCCGAGTCCGAGGCGACCTATCGCAAGGCCGAAGCGCTGGGCGCATCGCGCGCCGCCGTACTGGCCGGCATCTCGGCCGTCCGCAAACAGACGGCCGACGACAACATTCTTGGCGAGATCGATGCCGAGCTGGCAAAGCCCGCCACCGAACAGGAGACCGAAAGAAGCCGCACGCCGCTTCACTTCGCCGCCGCCAAGACGCTGATGGATCTGCGGCGGCCCGACGAAGCCTGGCCGCATCTGGTCGCGGCCCACGCCGGCTCGCCGCCGTTCGACCTGACTCGCTACATTGCCGAACAGGACGCCCTGATCCGCACCTTCAGCGCTCCCTTCCTCGCCTCGCGCGCCAATTTCGGCTCGCCGTCCGAGCGGCCGGTGTTCATCGTCGGCATGCCGCGCTCGGGCACCTCGCTGACCGAGCAGATCCTCTCCAGCCACGGCGATGTCGTCGGCGCCGGCGAGCTCAGCTACATGCACACCATCGCCAACAAGCTGTTCTTCTCGCTGGGCGTGCGCGAAATCTTCAGCGACCAGATGCGGGCCATGACCGCACCCAGGGCGCTCGCCTTCGCCAACGAATATCTGGGCAAGATCGGTTTCTTCTCGACCACCGCCGCGCGAGTGACCGACAAGATGCCGCACAATTTCCATCTCGTCGGGCTGATCGGCATGCTGTTTCCGCACGCCCGCATCATCTATTGCCGCCGCGACCCGCTCGACAACTGCTTCTCGATTTATTCCAACGCACTCAACGACTTCCACAATTACGGCGCCGATCTCGCAACGCTCGGCGCCTACTACCGCCAGCACATCCGGCTGATGCAGCACTGGCAGGACGTCATGCCCGGCCGCATCTTCGAGATGCGCTACGAGGCGCTGGTCGATGACCTCGAGGGCCAGTCGCGCCGGATGGTCGATTTCGTCGGCCTGCCCTGGGACCCGGCATGCCTGCAGTTCTTCGAAACCGACCGCACCGTGGCGACCATCTCGAAATGGCAGGTCCGCCAGCCGATCTACAAAACCTCCGTCACCCGCTGGAAGCCGTACGAGCCACATCTCGGGCCGCTGAAAACAGCGCTGGGCGATCTCGTACAAGCCTAGGACGGCAGAGCCTTTCCGCGCACGCAGACTGCCGACACAAAAAAGTCGCAACCGCGCCTTGCCGCCAGTTTAGACTTATGACAATGTAGCTCTAATAGGACAGCTTTGCTGTCTTAAAAACGTGGGCTCCCGGTCTCCCCGGATCTGCCTGCACGCCGGACCGGCTGGCCCGCTTGTCGAGAGCGGAAACGGGAGGCGGGGCAAACTGCCCGAACGAGCGGCCATTTGGATGCAGAGCCGCTCCTCACTGAATATGATTGCGCCGATCGGGCTGAGCCGTACGATAGTACGACCTGGACGCAAAGGCGTGTCGAAAGGACGGACCACCGGCTCGCCGGAACCACGACGAACCTTACAACGAAGGAACCTTGCAAATGGCTCAGACACACGGATCCCCTCCCGCCGCGGACCTCGCCATTCGCAAAGACAACCGTCCCGAAGCGTTCGGCCTGTTCGACCCGATGCGTGAACACGATGCCTGCGGCGTCGGCTTCATCGTCAACCTCAAGAACCAGGCCAGCCACAAGATCGTCGAGAACGGTCTGAACATCCTCGAAAACCTCGAGCATCGCGGTGCCGTGGGCGCCGATCCGCTGATGGGCGACGGCGCCGGCATCATGGTGCAGATTCCGCACGCCTTCTTCGCGCGCGAAATGGCGGCACAGGGCATCACCCTGCCCGCCCCCGGCTCCTATGCCGTCGGCTTCCTGTTCATGCCGCAGGACCGCGACCTGCGCATCAAGATGGAAAAGGTGGTCGAAAAGGTCATCGAGGACGAAGGCCAGACCGTGCTCGGCTGGCGCGACGTACCGCACGACAACGCCTCGCTGAGCAAGGCGCCCGAGATTGCGGCGACCGAGCCCTACCATCGCCAGGTCATCATCGGCCGCGGCAGCCGCGTCGCCGACGACGAGAGCTTCGAGCGCAAGCTCTACATCATCCGCAAGGTGTGCTCGGGCAAGATTTTCTCGGCCTACGAAGGCAAGCCGAACGACTTCTATGTCGTGTCGATGAGCTGCCGCACGCTGATCTACAAGGGCATGTTCCTCGCCGCCCAGCTCCGCGCCTATTACAAGGACCTCAGCGACCCCGAATTCACCTCGGCCCTCGCCCTCGTCCACCAGCGCTTTTCGACCAATACCTTCCCGAGCTGGCGGCTGGCGCACCCCTATCGCTTCGTCTGCCACAATGGCGAAATCAATACCGTACGCGGCAACGTCAACTGGATGGCCGCCCGCCAGGCCTCGGTCAGCTCCGACCTGTTCGGCGCCGACATCCAGAAGCTCTGGCCGATCTCCTACCCCGGCCAGTCGGACACCGCCTGCTTCGACAACGCCCTCGAATTCCTGACGCGCGGCGGTTACTCGCTGCCGCACGCGGCGATGATGCTGATCCCCGAAGCGTGGGCCGGCAATCCGCTGATGGACGCCGACCGCAAGGCCTTCTACGAGTACCACGCGGCGCTGATGGAGCCGTGGGACGGCCCGGCCGCCATGTGCTTCTCGGACGGCCTCTATATCGGCGCGACGCTCGACCGCAACGGCCTGCGGCCGGCACGCTACATCGTCACCGACGACGACGAAGTGATCATGGCGTCCGAGATGGGAACGCTGCCCATCGCGCCCGAAAAGATCATCCGCAAGTGGCGCCTGCAGCCGGGCAAGATGCTGCTGATCGATCTCAAGAAGGGCGTCATCGTCTCCGACGAGGAGATCAAGGCGGAACTGGCGCAGGCCCAGCCCTACAAGCAGTGGCTGGCCCGGACCCAGATCATCCTCGAGGACCTGCCCGAGGTGCCGTCGCAGGCGCCCGAGAGCACTGTTCCATTGCTCGACCGCCAGCAGGCCTTCGGCTACACGCAGGAAGATCTGAAGCTCATCATTCCGCCGATGGCGACCACCGGCCAGGAAGCCGTGGGCTCGATGGGCACCGATACGCCGATCTCGGCGCTCTCGGACAAGTCGAAGCTCCTTTACACCTACTTCAAGCAGAACTTCGCCCAGGTCACCAACCCGCCGATCGACTCGATCCGCGAGGAATCGGTGATGAGCCTCGTGAGCTTCATCGGCCCGCGACCCAACCTGCTCGACCTCGAAGGCCACGGCACGCGCAAGCGCCTCGAAGTGCACCAGCCGATCCTGACCAACGCCGATCTCGAAAAGATTCGCGCCATCGGGGCGATGGAGGACAATCCGTTCCGCTCGAAGACGCTCGACATCACCTACCCGGCGTCGGAAGGCGCCGACGGCATGAAGGCGGCGCTCGACGAATTGTTCTCGGATGCCGAGATCGCCGTGCATGCCGGCGACAACATCATCATCCTCAGCGACCGACTGATCGGGCCGGACCGCATCGCCATCCCGTCGCTGCTGGCGACCGCGGGCGTGCACCATCACCTGATCCGCAAGGGCCTGCGCACCTCGGTCGGCCTCGTGGTCGAGACCGGCGATGCGCGCGAAGTGCACCATTTCTGTGCGCTGGCGGGCTACGGCGCCGAGGCGATCAACCCCTACCTCGCGTTCGAGACGCTGGCCGCCATGCGCGCCCAGACCAACGACATCCCCGAGGAAGTGGACGAACACGAACTGGTCTACCGCTACATCAAGGCGATCGGTAAGGGCATCCTCAAGGTCACGGCCAAGATGGGGATTTCGACCTACCAGTCCTATTGCGGCGCACAGATCTTCGACGCCGTCGGCCTGACCTCGGAGTTCGTCAAGACCTACTTCACCGGCACAGCCACCAGCATCGAAGGTGCCGGCCTCAAGGAGATCGCCGAGGAGACCGTCAAGCGGCACAAGGACGCCTTCGGCGACAGCCCGGTGCTCGATGACGAACTCGACGTCGGCGGCGACTATGCCTTCCGCTTCCGCGGCGAGGCGCATGTGTGGCGCTCCGAGACCGTCAGCAATTTGCAGCACGCGGTACGCGCCAACGCCCGCGACAAGTATCGCGAATTTTCGAAGCTCGTGAACGAAGTCGAGGACCGTTACGTCACCATCCGCTCGCTGTTCCGGCTGAAGGCCGCCAGCGAAGATGGCCGCACCGCTATTCCGCTCGAGGAAGTCGAGCCGGCCGCCGAGATCGTCAAGCGCTTCTCGACCGGCGCGATGAGCTATGGCTCGATCAGCCGCGAGGCGCACACCACGCTCGCCATCGCGATGAACCGCATCGGCGGCAAGTCGAACACCGGCGAAGGCGGCGAGGAAGTCGACCGCTTCACCCCGATGGCCAATGGCGACTCGATGCGCTCGGCGATCAAGCAGATCGCCTCGGGCCGCTTCGGCGTGACCGCGGAGTACCTCGTCAACTCCGACATGATGCAGATCAAGATGGCGCAGGGGGCCAAGCCCGGCGAGGGCGGCCAGTTGCCCGGCCACAAGGTCGACGCCATCATCGCCAAGGTCCGCAACTCGACACCCGGCGTCGGCCTCATCTCGCCGCCGCCGCACCACGACATCTATTCGATCGAAGATCTGGCGCAGCTCATCTTCGATTTGAAGAACGTCAATCCAACCGGCGTCGTTTCGGTGAAGCTGGTTTCGGAAGTCGGAGTGGGCACCGTCGCCACCGGCGTCAGCAAGGCGCGTGCCGACCACGTCACCATCTCAGGCTATGAAGGCGGCACCGGCGCGGCGCCGCTGACCTCGCTTAAGCACGCCGGCAGCCCGTGGGAAATCGGTCTTGCCGAAACGCACCAGACGCTGGTTGCCAATAAGCTGCGCGGCCGCATCGCCGTGCAGGTCGATGGCGGCATCCGCACGGGGCGCGATGTCGTGATCGGCGCCCTGCTCGGCGCCGACGAATTTGGCCTCGCCACCGCGCCGCTGATCGCGGCCGGCTGCGTGATGATGCGCAAGTGTCACCTCAACACCTGCCCCGTCGGCATCGCGACGCAGGACCCGGTGCTGCGCGCGCGCTTCACCGGTAAGCCGGAGCACGTCATCAACTACCTCTTCTTCGTCGCCGAGGAAGTGCGCGAGCTGATGGCCGAGCTGGGCTATCGTCACTTCGACGAAATGGTCGGCCAGATGCAGATGCTCGACAAAACCGAGGCCGTCAGCCACTGGAAGGCCAAAGGCCTCGATTTTTCCAAGCTCTTCCACAAGCCGCCGACGGTGGAAGGTGTCGCCATCTCGCACACCGAACACCAGGATCATCCGATCGAGAAAATCCTCGACCGCCGGCTGATCGCCGAGGCCAAGGCGGCGCTCGACAATGGAACGCCAGTCCAGATCCGCGCGACCATCAACAGCACCGACCGCACGGCCGGCGCCATGCTCTCGGGCGAGGTCGCGAAGCGCTACGGCAATGCCGGCCTGCCGGAGGACACCATCGCGGTGTCGCTCACCGGCACCGGCGGCCAGAGCTTTGGCGCCTTCCTCGCCCATGGCGTGACCCTCGATCTCGTCGGCGAAGCCAACGACTACGTCGGCAAGGGCCTGAGCGGCGGCCGTCTGGTCGTTCGCCCCTCGCCGAAGTCGGCGGCGAAGGCCGAAGACTCGATCGTCATCGGCAACACCGCGCTCTACGGCGCCACCTCGGGCGAGGTGTACTTCCAGGGCGTCGCCGGCGAACGCTTCGCCGTGCGCAACTCGGGCGCCATTGCGGTGGTCGAAGGCACTGGCGATCACGGCTGCGAATATATGACCGGCGGCGTCGTCGCCGTGCTCGGCCGGACCGGCCGCAACTTCGCGGCGGGCATGTCGGGCGGCATCGCCTATGTCCTCGACGAGGACGGCAGCTTCGAAAGCCGCTGCAACATGGCGATGGTCGAACTCGAGCCGGTGGTGGAAGAGGAAATGCTGGCCGAGCGCGAATATGGCCATGGCGGCGACCTCGAAACTTCTGGCGTGGTCGAAATCCTCTCGAACCTCGGCGACGGCGATGCCGATCGCCTTCGCGCCCTGGTGCAGCGCCACAAGAGCTTCACCGGCTCGGCCCGAGCGCAGGAGATCCTCGACAACTGGGCGACGTACCTGCCCAAGTTCAAGAAGGTCATGCCGGTCGAATATCGCCGCGCCCTCGCCGAACTCGAAAAGGAACAGGCCCGGCTTCAGGTCGCGGCGGAGTAAGTTATATGGGCAAGATCACTGGCTTTCTCGAACTCGAGCGTGTCGACCGCGATTATCTGCCGGTCGAGGAACGGCTGAAGAATTACAACGAGTTCGTCGTCCCGCTCGGCGATAAAGGCACCCGCGACCAGGCTGCGCGCTGCATGGATTGCGGCGTGCCCTATTGCCACAATGGCTGTCCGGTCAACAACCAGATCCCCGACTGGAACGACCTTGTCTATCGCGGCGACTGGCTGAAGGCGCTCAAGAACCTTCACTCGACCAACAATTTCCCGGAATTCACCGGCCGCATCTGCCCCGCCCCGTGCGAGGCGGCGTGCACGCTCAACATCATCGACACGCCGGTGGGCATCAAGACCATCGAATGCGCCATCGTCGACAAGGGCTGGGAAAACGGCTGGATCGCGCCCGAGATCAATCCGGCAAAGACTGGCAAGCGCGTTGCCGTGATCGGCTCCGGTCCCGCCGGCCTCGCCTGCGCGCAGCAGCTCGCCCGCGCCGGCCACGACGTGCATCTCTACGAAAAGAACCTCAAGGCCGGCGGCCTGATGCGCTACGGCATCCCCGACTTCAAGATGGAGAAGCAAAACATCGATCGGCGCATCGAGCAGATGACGGCCGAGGGCGTGACGTTCCACTACGGCGCGCATGTCGGCCGCGATGTGAAGATCGACGATCTGGTCGGGCAGTATGATGCGGTGGCTCTGGCCGGCGGCGCCGAAAAACCGCGCGACCTGCCGATCCCAGGCCGCGAGCTCGACGGCATCCATTTCGCCATGGATTTCCTGCCGCAACAAAACCGCCGCGTCAGCGACGAACCGCTGAACAACGTCAAGCCGATCGTCGCCGACGGCAAGCACGTGGTGGTCATCGGCGGTGGCGACACCGGCTCCGACTGCATCGGCACCAGCAACCGGCAGGGTGCGCTTTCGGTCACTCAGATCGAGATCATGCCTGCCCCGCCCGAGAAGGAAAACAAGGCGCTGACCTGGCCGCTGTGGCCGATGAAGATGCGCACCTCTTCGTCGCAGGAAGAAGGCGTGACGCGCGACTTCGCCGTTGCCACCGTGCGCTTCGAAGGCGAGAACGGCGTGGTCAAGAAGCTCGTCTGTGCCCGCGCCGATGAGAAGTTCCAGCCGATCCCTGGAACGGAGTTCGAGTTGCAGGCCGATCTCGTGCTGCTCGCCATGGGCTTCCTCGGCCCGGTGCAGGACGGCATGCTCAAGGACCTCGGCGTCGACCTCGACAAGCGCGGCAACGTCTTCGCCGATACCTTCAAATATCAGACCAGCAAGGACAAGGTGTTCTCCTGCGGCGACATGCGTCGCGGCCAGTCGCTGGTCGTCTGGGCCATTCGCGAAGGCCGCCAATGCGCCCGCGCGATCGACCAGAGCCTGATGGGCACGACGACGCTGCCGCGCTGACCCACGCCTCGCGCATTCGGCTCCATTGCCTTCTCCCCTGAGGGGAGAAGGTGGCGACGCCGGATGAGGGGTTCAGGGATTCGGAGCCACTCGTGCGCAGCAGCGCGTCGCGGCTGACAGAGTGATCGTGAAGAGACCTCACCCCTCCCCCTGCCCCCTCCCCTGAGGGGAGAGGGTTCCCGACTGATCATTAGGGGGTTTTGGCCGCAACCACCGGTGTCGCCGTGGCCGAAGGAACGGCGGCTGCTGCCGCAGCGTCCTTCTCCTCCGGCTGCGCCGGGTCCTTGCCCACGCCAAACGCATCGACTCGCCCGGTAGGAGCATCGATCATCTGCGATACATCGAACCCGCTATCGTCCGCCGGCGTCGCCGCCGCAGTGACGAGATCCGTGGCACGCTTCGGCGTCTGGCTCAGCGGGATCACCGCACCCGCGACTTCGAGCAGGCGCGTCTGCCCCAGCCCCTGATAGGGCGGACGCACCATCAGCGCCGCATCGGTGCCGGCCAGCGTGTCTGCGATCTGGATGCCGACGGTACCGCCGCCGTGGTAATAGAGCTTGATCGTCTGGCTCAGATAGAACGCCAGTTTGTCGGCGCCGGCGGCGGTGAAATGGATGCCGTCGGATTTACGCATCTGCACCTGCTTGCCGTTGAGGTCGGGACCGTTGGCGGCATAGTTGCCGTCCTCGTCGACGAAGCGGTCGTAGATATCGACGAACTCCGCGCCGCCCGAAAAGGCCGCGAGCCGCTGGATAGCGCTCACCTGCCCCATGGCGGTCGAGAATTCCGCTTTCGACATCGGCGGCAGCCCGACCCAGATCACCGGCTTGTTGGCGGCATGGATGGTCGACACGAACTGCGCCACCCGCGCCTTGTAGACCGTATCCCAGTCGTCGGTCAGCGCCTTCAGCGAGTTGCCGTCCTGCTTGATGGTCTGGCGGTCGTTGATGCCGACGATCACCACCGCCATGTCGAAACTGTTCTTCTGCACCTGGTCGACTGCGGTCTTGTCCCAGTCGAAATAGTCGGGTCGCGCGAACCCGGACGAGCCGACGCCCTGATTGAGAATGATGATGTTGGGGTCGTCCGCATAAAACCGGCCGAGCGCCGCGGCGACATCGACCGCCATCGAGTCGCCGAAGACCGCGAGCCGCGTCGCCGTCGCCGATTTCTCGACGGTCGGCTTGGGCGGCGTCGGTAGCGCGGCTTTCTTGGGCTTGGTGACGACCACCGGCGGTGGCGGCGCCTCGTCCTGCTGATCATCGTTGTTGCCGAACAGCATGTCCATCAGCGTCCGGCGCTTCTTGACCGGCTGCCGCTGCCCATCTGACTGCTGTTGCTGCGAGCGGCCGAACAACTGCGCCGCCGCCGGCGCGATGTCGCCCACCACGAACAACGTTACGAACACGACGATGAAAATGCGGCGGAGCATGAGATCAGTATCGCCGGGTTTGCGGGCAAATTGAAGGCTAGTTCGTCGCCGCGCTCAGCTCTTGATAGGCGCCGAGCGTGATGAACCCATCGGCCACCTCGCCGCGGCTCGCCTGGAACTTCGCATAGGCCGCCGCGGTCATCGGCCCAAGCCGCCCGTCGACGGCGCCGGCATAAAGCTTGAGCTTGATCAGCGCCGCCTGGATCGCCTTGCGCTGCTCGAGATCGGGAAACTTCGTCGCCCGCGGCCAGGCCGTGACGAACCCGCCACTCCCCTTCAGCCGATCGGCCATATGCGCCACCGACAGCGCGTAGCTGTCCGAGAAATTGTACCCCTTCAGCACCAGGTAATTACCGGTCATCAGGAATTTCGGCCCATCCGCGCCGGCGGGCGCATAGAGGAACACCGGCAGCGAGGGATCGGCGAAAGGCTGGCCCTTGATCCGCTTGACGCCGAGCCTGGCGAACACGCTCAGCGGCTGCAGTGTCTCACGGTCGGCCAGCAGATAGTCGAATCCCTTGGGCACGCTCACCTCGAAGCCCCAGTCGACACCTGGCCGATAGCCCAGATCGAGCAGGAACTTGGCGCTGGTCGCCAGCGCGTCGGCCAGCGAGTCCTGCAGGTCGATCTTTCCATCTCCGTCGCCATCGGTGCCGTGCAGCACGACGTTGGACGGGTTGACCTGAAGGTGCCCGATGGCGCCGGCCCACGATCCGACGAGATGCGTGGCATCGAGCGGTCCCCGCTGCACCAGCTTCAGCGCCGCGAAGAAATCGGCCTTGTCCGCCTCGTAACGGCCGCGGTGCTGGAAGGTGAGCGTCGCCAGCGACCGCACGATCGGCTTGATCAGCCTGCGGTTGCCGAGCACCGCGCCGTAGTCGGTCTCCATGCCCCAGATGGCGCCGAGAATATACGGATCGACGCCGAACCGTTTGCCGACGGCGGCGAACAGCGCCTTGTTCTCCGCCATCGCCGCTTTGCCGGCCGCAATGCGCCTGTCGGTGATGCGCCTGTCGAGATAATCCCAGATCGGCGTCGTGAACTCCGGCTGCGTCTCGACCAGCGTCTTGATGCTCGGGTCGGGCGTCAGCCCGGCGGTGGCGCGCTCGTAGACGTCGGGACTGATCCCCGCCGCAACCGCCTCCGGCTCGAGCGCGTGGAGAAATTGCGCGAACGTCGCAGCATGCGCGGGAATCGTGATGAAGAGCAGCGCAAGGATGACGGTCCAGAATCGCATCGTTCACTCCAGGATCGCTCGGGACCCGGACAACCACGGTGGCCGCAATGTTAGACGCTATCGCGGCAGAGCTACCTGTTCCGCGTCATCAGGTACTTTTCCCAGTCCAGCGCCGTCGACACCATTTCGGTCAGCTTGTCGTGTTGCGGCACCCAGCCGAGGACACGCCGGACCTTTTCGCCCGTGGCGGTGATGGAGGCCGGGTCTCCCGCGCGGCGCGGGCCCTCATCGACGCGGAAGTCGACGCCCGAGACCGCCTTCACCGTGTCGATCACCTGCCGCACCGAATAGCCCTGCCCATAGGCGCAGTTGAGCGTTGTGTTGTCGCCGCCATCGCGCAGATAGTCGAGCAGCAGCTTGTGCGCCTCGATCAGGTCGGTGACGTGAATGTAGTCGCGCACGCAGGTGCCGTCAGGCGTCTCGTAGTCGGTGCCGAAAATATCCATCTTCTGGCGCTGCCCCAGCGCCGTCTGTGCCGCGACCTTGATCAGGTGGGTGGCGAACGGCGTCGACTGGCCCGAGCGCTTCTTCGGGTCCGCGCCGGCGACGTTGAAATAGCGCAGCACGCCGTACTTGATCGGATGCGCCGCCGCGACGTCAGCGAGCATCCACTCGGTCATCAGCTTCGAGCGGCCATAGGGCGACATCGGCGCCAGCGGCGTCGTCTCCTCCACCGGGGCCAGCCCGGTCATGCCATAGACGGCAGCGGTCGACGAGAAAATGAAACGCTCGACCCCACCCCTCACTGCAGCCTCCAGCAGGTTGCGCGAGGTCGCGGTGTTGTTGCGGTAATATTTGAGCGGATCGGTGACCGATTCCGGCACCACGATCGAGCCGGCAAAATGCACGATCTCGCTGATCTTGTGCGTCCGGATGAGGTCGCCGACGAACGCCATGTCGCCGGCGTCGCCCTGCACCAGCGTCGCACGATGATCGACCGCCCAGTCGAAGCCGGTGGTGAGATTGTCGAGCACGACGACGGGCTCGCCCGCGTCACCCAGCCGCAGCGCCATATGGCTGCCGATATAGCCGGCGCCGCCCGTTACCAGAACTGTCATATGGCAATCTCCAATTAAGCGCGGGGATGCTAAAGTCGCTTTGTTGAGAGAGCATTACAAGAATGCTTCCCGAAGGAGCCAGCCTTGTCCAAACGTGTTCGTACCGCGGTTTTTCCGGTGGCCGGTCTGGGGACCCGCTTCCTGCCGGCGACCAAGGCCATGCCCAAGGAAATGCTGACCGTCGTCGACCGTCCGCTGATCCAGTACGCGGTAGACGAGGCGCGCGAGGCCGGCATCGAACATTTCGTCTTCGTCACCGGCCGCAACAAGGGTGTGATCGAAGACCATTTCGACAAGCAATATGAGCTCGAGCATACGCTCGAGCTGCGCGGCAAATCGCAGGCGCTGGCCGAGCTCGGCCGCGAGTTGCCGCAGGCCGGCCAGGCGAGCTTCACCCGCCAACAGGAACCGCTGGGCCTTGGCCATGCGGTCTGGTGCGCCCGCGAACTCGTCGGCGACCAGCCGTTTGCGCTGCTGCTGCCCGACATGCTGTTCAAGGCGAATCCGGGCGTCCTCAAGCAGATGATGGAGGCCTACGAGACCACCGGCGGCAATATCGTCGGCGTCGAGGAGGTCGACCCCAAGGATGTCTCGAGCTACGGCATCGTCGCCCGCGGCGAGGGGCCGGACAGCGGCTTCGAGATCACCGGCATGGTGGAAAAGCCCCAACCCAAGGACGCGCCGTCGAACCTGTTCATCTCCGGTCGCTACATCCTGCAGCCCGAAATCTTCGCGATCCTCAGCGAGCAGACCCGCGGCACCGGTGGCGAAATCCAGATCACCGACGCCATGCAGGTGCTCATCCGCTCGCAACGCTTCACCGGTGTGAAGTATGACGGCCAGGTGTTCGACTGCGGCAGCAAGATCGGCTTCCTCACCGCCAACGTCGTATTCGCCCTCGACCGCCCAGACATCGCCGGCGCCTTCAGGAAAGAACTGAAGAAGCTGAAGCTGGGGTGAGGTTGGGGCAGCAGGTGGTGGCGCGTACCCTTCTCCCCTGAGGGGAGAAGGTGGCCGAAGGCCGGATGAGGGGTTCAGCCTCTCACCCGCACTCTGTCGCAGCAGCGCGTTGCGTCAACCGAGCGTGGGCGGAGAAACCTCACCCCTCACCCTGCCCTCTCCCCTGAGGGGAGAGGGTCCCGACTGTAGGGCGTGTCGCCAGCCTACCGCTTGATCGTCACACCCACAGTAACCGTGTGCGTATCGTTGGCGGGCGCCGTCGCCGGGGCGTCGTGCTCGAACAGATAGTCCGCGGTCCACACCACATGGCGCGCCGTCTGCCAGTCGAGGCCCACACCGGCGCTATAGCCCGAAGCGGTCTCCTTGGCGGCAACGGTGTCGGTGCGGTTCCAGCCTGCCGTGCCGCGTAGCGCGAGCCACGGATTGACCTGGTACTTGGCCGAGCCGGTGAGCGTGTAGTCGATGTCGGTGTCGCCGGCCGTGTCGGACGACGGCCCGATGCTGGTGGTGAAGTCGCCGCTCAGCGACAGCGTCTCGTCCGGGGTGAAGGTCACGCTTGCGTCATACACCCAGCCGGGCACGTCGGTGATCGATGTGTCGTCGTAGTCGTACCAGGCCCGACCGGCCGACACCTCGGCAGTCATCGTACTGTTGAGCGCGTAGCTGAAACCGCCGCGCAGCTCGGTGGTCTTGCCGTTGAGAAACTTGCCGAGGCCGGGCGAGGCGGCATCGAATTTCTGGTAGCTGGCGGTGCCGTCGACGAACGCGGTGACCAGCGGGCTGAGTTCGTAGCCGACCCGCAGCTCGCCTTCGCCCTCCCAATAGCTCTGGTCGGCGTTGTTGACGACGCTGTGATCCTTGAGCGTCGTCGGCCCTTCGATGAAGCGTTCGCCGCGCAGCGTACCGGTGACATCGACGCGGCCGAACTTGTGCGTCGCGCTGGTCTGGGCGCTCGCAGTGAAATCGAGCGGTGCCGTCATCGTGCCGCTCGGCAGGGAATCGTCGGTGGGCTTGAGCTGCGTCAGCGACAGATCGGATTTGCCGCTGAGCGTCGTCAGCTCATCGAGCTGGTAGTCGAGCCGCGCGCCGACCGCCGCATTGTTGGTGCGCACCTGCCCCTGCGGATCGATATCGAACTCGCCGCCGCCGTTCAGCGTCGTCTGGTCGCGCGCGCCGTTGCGGGTAAAGGTGACATTGGGGGCAATGACCGCCTCCGGCTCGCCCCCGGTCCGGGTATTGGAGGCATACGAGCCGCGTAGACCGACGCTCCAGTCGATATCGTAGAACGGCCCGATGCTTTCGCGCGGCGGCCCGTCCGCGGCTGCGTCCTGCGCCATCGCCGGCAGCACGTCGCCGAGCAGCATCGCGCCGCCGACGCACAGCGCCGCGGCACAGAGCCGTCGATGGGGCAAAACGCGGCGCAACAAAGCCTCCCGAACCCGGGCGAACAGGGTCAACAAACCCTTGCAGCTTATGGTTAACGAAGGCTTGAGGGATGCGCGGCGAGGTGCGCGTTTACTTCTGCTTAACCAGCGCGATTAGAGGCACTTTATGCATTGAGGGGCAAAGCTTGCCGCAGCAATTTTAGCCTCTCGCTGCGTCAGGACTTTCTCGTGGATATCGCAACTATCATCGGCCTCGTCGGCGGCTTCGGCATGCTGTTCGGCGCCATCATGATCGAGGGCTCGAACCCGTCGAGCTTTCTCAACGTCCTTGCGACGGTCGTGGTGGTCGGCGGCGGCACGATGGCGGTGATGGCGCGCTACACGCTGGGCGGCTTCCTCCATGGCGTCGCCAATGGCTTCAAGGGCGTATTGTTCTATAAGCGCGTCTCGCCGGTGCAACTGATCGACCAGATCGCCGAGATCGCCGACACCATGCGCCGGCAGGGCCCGATCGCGCTCGAACAGGTGCAGGTCGAGGACCCGTTCCTCAAGCGCGGCGTGCGCATGATCGCCGACGGCTTTTCCGCCGAGGCGCTGCGTGTGTCGCTGGAGCGCGAACGCGACCTCGACTACGAGCGCATCCATCATGGCCACGTGATCTTCAAGGCCTTCGGCGAAGCCGCGCCCGGCATGGGCATGGTCGGCACGCTGATCGGCCTCGTCTCGATGTTCGGCCACATGGACGATCCCAAAAAGATCGGCCCCGGCATGGCGATCGCCCTGCTGACGACGCTCTACGGCGCGGTGCTCGCCAACGTCGTCATGCTGCCCATCGCCGACAAGCTCGCCAACCGCGCCGAGGAGGAAGGCACCAACCGCAGCCTCATCATCGAGGCGCTGGTGATGATCCGCGAAGGCAAGAACCCCGCGACCATCAAGGACGAGCTCGCGAGCTACCTGCCGCTCCACACCCGCCACGAAGTGCTCGAGGCCGCGTGATGGCCGCGCGGATCGTCAGGAAGAAAGCGCGCGGCGGCGGCGGCCACGGCGGCACCTGGGTCATCTCGTTCGCCGATTTGATGTCGCTGCTGATGGCGTTCTTCGTCATGCTGCTGAGCTTTTCGGTGCAGGACCAGGAAAAGCTCAACATGGCGGCCGGCTCGGTGCAGAACGCCTTCGGCATCCAGCCCTTTTCCGACATGACCGGCATGATCGAGCGCAGCGGCAACCCCAAGCGCGACTACCTGAAAAACGTCTCGCCGCAGGACACCAAGGCAGCCACCGAGTTCGCCACCAAGGACAAGGCCGACAAGCAGAACCAGGGGCAGGAAGCCAACACCTGGAGCAAGGAAAAGACCGATATCGAGCGGCAGGCCGACTATTCGCTGGCCGCCGCCAGCCTGAAACAGGCCTGGCAGGATCTGCCCGACATCACCGCCGTCTCCGATCACCTGATCGTGCAGCAGACCGAGCAAGGCACCGATATCGAGCTGACCGACCAGGCCGGCCGGGCCATGTTTCCCGAAGGCAGCAAGTACCCCTACGAGATGACGCGCAAGGCCATCGCGGCCATGGCGCCGGCGCTGCAGAAGCTGCCCAACCGCATCCGCATTTCCGGCCATACCGCGGCCGGCGGCACCTACGACAACCCGCATTATGGCCCGTGGGAGCTGAGCTTCGACCGCGCCAACATCGCCCGCCAGATTCTCGAAGAGTTCGGCGTCAGCGACGATCGCATCGAAAGCGTCGTCGGCCGGGCCGACACCGACCCGTTCTTTCCCAACGACCCCTATCTCACCGCCAACCAGCGCATCTCGATCCTGCTGATCGACGAAAAACCGCCAGTGCCGATCGACCTGAAGCCCTAGCGTTTCCAGGAAAAGTGGCAACGGTTTTCCGGTTCGGAAACGCGGCAGGCAAAGACTCGAAGGGCTTCACCGTTTCGATAGAAACGGTGAAGCCCTAAGCGGGTACTACCCTCAGTACGGCGCCGTCGGTGCCCACCACGCGCACCTTTTCGCCTGCCGCGAGGTCCGGGCCGACGATGCGCCAGATCGTGTCGTCGAGCACCAGCCGGCCGGTTCCGTCCTTGATCGGCTCGGCGATGATGCCCTCATGGCCGACATAGCGCTCCGCCCGCCGGTTGAGGAACGGCTGGTCGGTCGCGTGCTTGCGGTTGCGCGTCACCAGCGTCCAGCCGATGACGATGAGGATGGCGAGAAAGCCGAAGATCGTCACCTGCCATGGCCAGGTGATGACGCTGATGAACGCAAGCAGCCCCGTGACGATGCCGGCGGTCCCGAGCCAGAGGAAATAGCCGCCGGGCACCGCCAGCTCCAGCGCCAGCAGCACCAGCCCAAGGACGATCCAGGCCCACGGCCCGTAGGTGACGAAGAGGTCGAGCAGAACCATTGGAATGCTCCTCTAACTGACGGTTAGTTGCCGCCGGTCGACGGTGGCCGCGACGACCCGCCCGGCGGACGCGCTGCCGGCTTTTCGCCACCGAAGGTTTCGCGCGCGATCTCGGCAATGCCGCCGATGGCGCCGATGACGCTGGAGGCCTCGACCGGCAGCATCAGGATTTTCTGGTTGGGCGACTTCGCCAGCGCTTCGAGCGCCTTGATGTAGTTGTTGGCGACGAAATAGTTGATCGCCTGCACACTGCCCGAAGCGATCGCGTCGGACACCACCTGCGTCGCCTTGGCTTCGGCTTCGGCCGAGCGCTCGCGCGCCTCGGCATCGCGGAACGCCGCCTCGCGCCGGCCTTCGGCTTCGAGCACCTGCGATTGCTTGAGGCCCTCCGCATTGAGGATCGCCGACTGCCGCTTGCCCTCGGCTTCGAGCACCGTGGCGCGCTTTTCGCGCTCGGCCTTCATCTGCCGGCCCATCGATTCCACCAGGTCGCGCGGCGGGTCGATGTCCTTGATCTCGATGCGGGTGATCTTGATCCCCCAGGGCGACACCGCCGCATCGACCACGCGCAGCAGGCGCGAATTGATCTCGTCGCGATGGCTCAGCAGTTCGTCGAGGTCCATCGAGCCCATCACCGTACGGATATTGGTCATGGTGAGGTTGAGCACGGCGTTCTGGAGGTTGGTGACCTCGTAGGCCGCCGCCGCCGCATCGAGGATCTGGTAGAACGTCACCGCATTGGCCGTCACCGAAGCGTTGTCCTTGGTGATCACCTCCTGCTGCGGCACCTCGAGCACCTGCTCCATCATGTTCATCTTGCGGCCGATGCCGTCGACGAACGGCACGATGAGCCCGAGGCCCGGCTTCAGCGTGCGGACATAGCGCCCGAACCGCTCGACTGTGTAATTGTAGCCCTGCGGCACGGTCTTGACCGCTGCCAGCAGCACCATGACGGCCAGAATACCCAGAACGATCAGCGTAATGCTCAACCCGTCGAGCTCGATTCCCATAGGTCGCTCCCTGTGGCGCCGGGGTTTGACGTGACTGCGGCGCCGTTCCGTACAAGATTTATGTGCGCACCTAGCCTAGCACAATGACTGCGGAACGAATGCGCCCAGAGTTCCGTTGAATTGGCGGGCCATATTCACGCTGGAGAAACGAAATGCCCGCCTCTCGCCCGGTTTGGAAAGGCCAGCTACGCCTGAGCCTCGTCTCGATCAACATCGAGATGTTCCCTGCGACCAAGGCCGGCGCCAAACCCAGCTTCCGCCAGATCCACGAGCCGTCGGGCAAGCCCATTCACTACGAGAAGGTGGTGGAGGGCATCGGCAAGATCGATACCGACGATATCCGCAAGGGCTTCGAATACGAAAAAGGCGACTACGTGCTCCTCACCGACGACGAGATCGATGCGGTGAAGCTCGAAACCCGCAAGACGCTGGAACTGATCCAGTTCGTAGACGAGGACGATATCCCGCCCCTCTATTTCGACGCGCCCTACTTCCTGACGCCGGCCGACGAGCTGGCCGAGGATGCGTTCCGCGTCGTCCGCGACGCATTGCGCAAATCGAAGAAGGTCGGGCTCGGCCAGCTCGCGCTGCGCGGCAAGGAATACCTCGTCGCCATCAAGCCGTGCGGCAAGGGCATGCTGCTTGAAACGCTGCACTACGAGGACGAGATCAAAAAATCCGACTCGTTCTTCTCCGACATCCCGGCGAAATCCGCCGACGCCGACCTGCTCGACGTGGCGACCGCGCTGATCGACAAGAAGACCACCAAATTCGATCCCAAGCTGTTCAAGGACCACTACCAGGCCGCGTTGCGTGAGCTGATCGCCCGCAAGCTCAAGGCCAAGGGCCGCAAGATCGAGATCGAGGCAGAGCCGAAGCGCGGCGAGACCGGCAACGTCATCGACCTGATGGCAGCGCTCAAAAAGAGCCTCGAAGGCGGCACCGCCGCCAGAAAGCCCGCCGCCAGGCGTGCGCCCGCGAAGAAGGCTCCGGCCAAGGCGTCGACCAGCAAGAAGGCAAGCTGATGGCTCCTGCCTCGACCACCAGGCCCGACGCGCTCGAGACCTATAAATCGAAGCGCGATTTCACCAAGACCGCCGAGCCCGCCGGCAAGGTGCGAAGGAGCAAAGCCAAGGCCCTAAGCTTCGTCGTCCAGAAGCACGACGCGACCCGCCTGCACTATGATTTCCGCCTTGAGCTCGACGGCGTGCTGCTGAGCTGGGCCGTCACCAAAGGTCCGTCCACCAACCCCGCCGACAAGCGCCTCGCCGTCCATGTCGAGGATCACCCGCTCGACTATGGCGGGTTCGAGGGCACCATACCCGAGGGCCAGTATGGCGGCGGCACGGTGATGCTGTGGGACGAAGGCACCTGGGAGCCGGTCGGCGATCCGCATGAGGGCCTCGAAAAGGGCGATCTCAAATTCATCCTTCACGGCAAGCGGATGAAGGGTAGCTGGGTGCTGGTCCACATGAAGGGCCGTGACCAGAAGACCAAAAACGGGCTGCGCGAAAACTGGCTGCTGATCAAGCATCAGGACGAGTATGCGACCACCACCGATGGCCTGACCGAGAAGTTCACCACCAGCGTCGAGACCGGCCGTGATCTCGCCGGCATCGCCAAGGGCAACAAGTCGCGCCGCAAGGCCGCAACGGACTGGCTGAAAATCAAATGCATCCGGCGCCAGGAACTCGTCATCGGCGGCTGGCGGCCGTCGGACAAGAAATCGACCTTCGCCTCGCTGCTGCTCGGGACCTGGGAGGACGGCAAGCTGCGCTATCGCGGCCGCGTCGGCACCGGCTTCCATGCCGACAGCGCCGCCGAGCTGCAAAGCGCCATGGACAAGCTGGCCCGCACGACGTCGCCCTTCGCCGATGCTCCGCGCGACATCTCGCGTCGCGCCAAATGGATCGAGCCCAGTCTCGTCGCCGAGATCGCCTTCACCGAGCTCACGCCCGACGGTCATTTGCGCCACCCTTCCTTTCAGGGCCTGCGCGGGGATAAAAAGAGCCGTGACGTAAAGCTGGAGACGCCCGTGGACAAGCCGGCCCCCGCGAAAACGACGCCAAAGGCGAAGGCGATGCCGAAAGTCGCGCTGACGGACGACATGGGCATCGCCGCCGCCGACAAGCTTGGCGTACACCTGACCCACCCGGAGCGCGCCGAATATCCGGGCGGCCCGACCAAGGCGCAGATGATCGCCTACTATGCCGCCGTCGCCGACCGCATGCTGCCGCATATCGTCGACCGGCCGCTGTCGCTGGTGCGCAGCCCGCATGGCGGCATCGGCCACACCTTCTTCCAGAAGCACGATTCCGGCGGCTTCCCCGACGAGTTCAAGAAGGTGCCCATCGCCGAAAAGGACGGCAAGGTCGACGACTACATGTATGTCGAAAACCTCGCCGGCATCGTCGCGGGCGTGCAGATGAACACGCTCGAATTTCACATCTGGGGCAGCCATGTCGGCAGCGTGGAGGCGGCCGACCGCATCATCTTCGATATCGACCCGGACGAAGGGCTGGACTTCGTCGCGACGCGGCAGGCGGCGCTCGAGTTCCGCGACAAGCTCGAGGCCATCGGTCTCAAGACCTACGGCATGGTTACCGGCGGCAAGGGCATCCATGTTATTGCGCCGCTGAAGCCGACGCGCGAATGGCCGGAGGTGAAGGCGTTCTGCAAGGCGTTCGCCGAAAAGCTTGCGACGGACGAGCCCGATCGCTTCACCGCCAACATCCGCAAGGTCAATCGCAAGGGCCGGATGTTCGTCGACTACCTCCGCAACGAACGCGGTTCTACTGCCATTGCCCCGTTCTCGACCCGCGCTCGCGATGGCGCGCCGTGCGCCGTGCCGCTCGACTGGGACGAAATCGCCACGCTCGACCGCGCCAACGGGTTCTCGCTGGCCGAAGCCGCGGCGCGCGCCGCCGGCCCGGACCCGTGGCCGGACTACTTCAAGCAGAAGCAGGCCATTACCGACAGGATGATGAAGGCCGTCGGGGCTTAGGCAGGCTGGCTTAGATCCAGCCGCCCAGCTCGTTGCGCACCACCGACTCCAGCATCTTCATGCCGTCGGCGCTGTCGTTGAGGCAAGGGATATACGCATAGTCGTCGTGGCCGCCGCCGGCGTGGACGAACTGCTCGCGACCGGTGATCGCGATCTCCTCGAGCGTCTCGATGCAGTCGACCGAAAAGGCCGGCGCCAGCACCGCGACTTTCTTCCTGGCCGCCCCCAGCGCTTCGAGCGTCTTGTCGGTGTAGGGCTGCAGCCATTCGTCCGGGCCGAAGCGCGATTGGAACGTCACTTTAAGATAATCCTCGCTCCACCCCAGCGTCTCGCGCACAAGCCGCGTGGTCTTGAGGCAATCGCAATAATACGGGTCGCCCTTCATCAGATATTCGACCGGCATGCCGTGATACGAGGTCAGCACCACGTCGGGCTTGAACGGCAGCGCCGCGACGCCATCGGCGATCGACTTGGCCAGCGCCGCAACATATTCGGGCGTGTCGAAATAGGGCGGCAGCGTACGGATTGCGGGCTGCCAGCGCAGCGTCTTCAGCACGTCGAACGCGGCGTCATTGGCCGTCGCCGTCGTCGTCGCCGAATATTGCGGATAGAGCGGACAGAGCAGAATCTTCTGGCACCCCGCCTGCTGCAGCGCTTTCAACCGCTCTTCAGTCGAGGGGTTACCGTAGCGCATGGCAAAATCGACAACCACCTTGTCGCCGAGCGCCGCCTGCAGCTTCTCGGCCTGCCGCCGCGTGATGACGCGCAGCGGGCTGTCGCCGGCCTCGTTGTCCCAGATCTTGCGATAGTTGGCGCCGCTCTTTTGCGGCCGCACATTGAGGATGATCCCTTGCAGGATCAGTTGCCACATCACCGGATTGGTCTCGATGACGCGCCGGTCGCTGAGGAACTGGCTGAGATAGCGGCGCATCGGCCAGTAGTCCGGCGAATCCGGTGTGCCGAGATTGAGCAGCAGTACGCCGATTTTCGGCGGCTTGACGCTCGGATGATCGGAGGGCTTGGTGGCCTGCATGCGCGCCGCAGTCTGGAAGGGTTCTAAGTGGCGGGCACCTTATCGTGCCACCCGCCCGGTGCAAGTCGCGATGTGTCGCGGTCCCGGAGCGTGCTCAGGAAAAGTTGCAGACTTTTCCGCTTCGAGCGCGCGACCAAACCAGGACTCTAACTCAGTGATCCGCTGAAGAAATCGTAGATCAGCTTGACGTTGAGCCCGATGATCACGATCGCCACGGCGCCCGCGAGCACCGTAAGCCAGCGCGGCGCCACCAGTTCGCCGAGCTTGTCGCGGCTGGCGGTGAACAGCACCAGCGGCACCACCGCGAACGGCAACTGGAAGCTGAGGATCACCTGGCTGAACACCAGCAGCTTGCCCGCCTCGGCGCTGCCGAACCAGTAGATCACCACCAGCGCCGGCACGATGGCGATGCCGCGCGTGATCAGCCGCCGCGCCCACGCCGCGATGCGGAACTGGATGAAGCCCTCCATCACGATCTGCCCCGCCATCGTCGCGGTCACGGTGGAGTTGAGGCCGCAGCAGATCAGCGCCACCCCGAACAGGATCGGCGCCAGCGTCGAGCCGAGGATCGGCGTCAGCAGATGCGACGCCTGCCCGATATCGGTGACCACCTCGCCGCGCGGATGGAACACCGCGGCCGCGAGGATCAGCAGCGACGCGTTGATGGTCAAAGCGAAGGTCAGCGCCAGCGTGGAATCGAGCGTCGAGAACCGCAGCGCCTCGCGCTTTTCCTTGAGCCCGCCGCCATAAGCGCGCGTCTGTACGATCCCGGAGTGTAGGTAGAGATTATGCGGCATCACCGTCGCGCCGATGATGCCGAGCCCCAGATACAGCATGTTGGAATTGTGGATGAGATCGGTGGTGGGCGCGAAACCGCGCAGCACCCCGCCCCAGTCCGGATTGGCGAGGACGATCTGCAGCAGGAAGCACACCGCGATCACCCCGAGCAGCGTGATGATGAACGCCTCGATCCACCGGAAGCCCTTGTTCTGGAGGAACAGGATCAGGAACACGTCGAGCGTCGTGATCAGGATGCCGACCTCGAGCGGAATGCCGAAAATGAGGTTGAGACCGATCGCCGTACCCACCACCTCGGCCAGGTCGGTGGCGCAGATGGCGAGCTCCGCCAGCGCCCACAACGGCCACGCGATCCAGTGCGGAAAAGCATCGCGGCAGGCCTGCGCCAGATCCTTGCCCGTGCCGATGGCGAGCCGCGCGCACAGCGACTGCAGGATGATCGCCATGATGTTGCTGAGCAGCGCCACGAACAGCAGCGTGTAGCCGAACTGGCTGCCGCCCGCGAGCGAGGTCGCCCAGTTGCCCGGGTCCATATAGCCCACGGCGACCAGATAGCCGGGCCCCACAAACGCGAGGAACCGGCGCCACCCGGACGCGCTCTGCGGCAGCGCGACGCTTCGGAACACCTCGACCAGCGGCGGCGCAGAACTCTCGCGCAGCCAGCCGCGCCGGGGGGTGGGAGTCGTATCCATCGTGTCCGACGTCATCGGGAGGCTCACCTTGATAGCGCCTTGGCACTGCGCTTTGCAAATCATTCGCAGCAGGAGAAATAATGCAGTTGCGAATGATTTGCAATAAGGCGTTCGGAACGAGGCGTGGATGCGCCGTTCATCCGGGTGGAACCAATCGACGAGACGCGTATTCTCACAGTGGGGCTAGATTCGGGGTAAATTGACTCAGCAGACCAAAGACGAAGCGCGCGAGGAGACCCTTCGACGCTGGCACGCGCTTCCGGACCACGAACGCCAGACCATCGAGCAGGCCAATGTTTTCGCCGCCGCCGTGGCAGATGATTTCGATTTCCGCACCATGGGCAACACGCGCCGGATCATCCTGGGCTGGCTGATCCGTGACCTGGAGGGCAAGCCCGCCTGGGGCAATGTCCCGCCGGAATCGGTCGCGTCCTCTGCCATGCAGGCGACAGCCGTCGCCGAGCCGGAGCCCGACGGCAAGACCGGCGAGATGGCGGCATCGCCGCTGGCCGAGTCCGAACTCGATGACGAAATCGATCAGCCCGCCGATACCGAGGATCCGGCCGGGCAGGACTTGGAAGAGGCGACCCTGTCCGACTCCGACGAGCAGTGCGACAGCCCCGCCGACGCCGATCCATCGGACGACAATGAGATGGAGCACCATCGCCACGCCGCCGAGTAGCGCGTAGGGCGCGTTAACACCAATTTAGCCATAACCGCGGATTCTGAACTCAGCGTTTCCCAGCCGGCGGAGTTCAGTGTGCGGCACCGACACGACGAAGCACGAGCCGAGGCGGCACGCCGCTGGCACGCTTTGCCACCCGAACGGCGCCAGCATCTGGCGGACGCGGAAGCCTTCGCCCGGGAGCTCACCCACGATCTCTATTTCGCGACCATCGCCGACCGGATCAAGCTGATCACGGCGTGGCTGGTCCTTGAGCTCGACGTCGATTTCCGCCTGGCCGAGCAGCGCGCCAGGCTCGAGCGGCAGCTCAGGGAGGAAGCCCGCGCCGCCGGCTTCGCTCAGTGGCAGGCCGACGACCGCGCCGCCGCACATGCCGCCTGGCAAGCTGGCGAGTTGGCGAGCGCCGCCTAGAGGCTGACCAGCACCAGCATGACCCCGACCGCCATGACCGCGGCGGCGGCGAGCAGTTCGGCCCACCACAACAACGCGGCCGTCACTTTGTTGTCGGCGCCCGCCAGCGTTCGCGCCACGCCCTTGAACCCCACCGCCAGCGTCGCCAGCACCCCGGTGGTGATCGCCGTCCCCACGCCCATCAGCAGCACCGCGATGGCGCCCGCCAGCAACAGCCCCTGACTCCACGCGAAGGCAAGCACGATCAGCGCCCCCGAACAGGGCCGCATCCCGACCACCAGCACCACCCCGAGCTGCTCGCGCCACGTGCCCTTGAGCTGAGCCGGCGTTACGACATGCGCATGGCCATGCTCGTGATCGCCGTGATCGTGGCCCCCGTCGCCATGGCTATGTCCGTAATGCGCATCCCCGGGCATCCGGCCATAGGCATCTGCCCCTGCTCCCACCGGGCTGAACGCCGTCAGTTGCGGGCCACCCATCGCCAGCGCATGCGCCGGAGCGCCCATTGCCCGGCGCGCCATCTCCTGCCGCGAGCTGACTGGCGCCGGATCGTGATCGTGATCATGATCGTGATGCCTGTGGCCCCAGCCGAACAGCTTGCGCAGCATCAGCCACAGCCCGAGCAGCGCGATCATCGCATAGGATAGAACGCCAATCCAGTTGGCGGCGAGGGCCATCGACATCGCCGTCATGCTCAGCACGCTCGCGGCAATGACGACGAACACGATCGCAACCACCGACTGCAGCATCGCCGACACGAAGCTGAGCCAGATCCCGCGCTTCACCTGCGCCTCGTTGGCGAGCATATACGACGAAATCACCACCTTGCCGTGCCCGGGCCCCGCCGCATGGATGACGCCGTAGAGAAAGCTCAGGCCGCCGAGCAGCCAGAACGCCGTCCAGTTGCTCTTCAGCGCCGCCATCGATTGCGTCAGCGTTAGATAGAAGACCTTGTCCTGCTCCTGCACCCAGCGTTGCATCGAACCCAGCACGCCCGGCAGCGGCAGGTTGAGCGTCGGCTCCGCCGGGGCGACGCCGAACGGCGTGTTGCCCATCATCTGCGGCGCCTGTGACGGCGCGGCCGTGTCGACAACGGCCGTCTGGTCCGGGGTCGTCGTCGATTGTGCGTCCAGTTCCTCGCTCGGCTGCGCCTCGCCCATCTGCGTCACGGCGTCGAGCGCGTTGGCCGGCGGCGCGGCCGCGACCGGCGCCTCGGCGGCAACCGCCGTCACCGGCGCGCGCGGTTTGCCGGTCAGGCTGCCGCCCGGACAATTGATCAGGATCTCGCCTTGGTAGCCGCGCAGCGCCTGCTCGAGTTCGGGCGGCAGCTTGGTGACGTCGGGCGGGATGGCGTAGAGCTCGTCGGCCAGCGCATCGGGCATCTCCTTGCCGTCCTGCATGCTGACGCTGCAGTTCTTGGGCGCATTGATCAGCCTGACCGAGCTTGCGTCCTTGAAGCTGATCGCGACGTAATATTCGGGATCGTCGATCGACAGTTGCAGCGTCTTGCGGATCGCATAAGGCTGCTGCAGCGCGATATCGAAATTGAGGGTGGTCTTGCCGTCCTTGTAGTCGATGGTCGGGCTCGACCCATGGACGAATTTGAGGTTCGGATCGTTTCCCTCGCCGGCGAAGGTGTAATATTCGTAGTCGGCGAGGCCATCCATGTTGTCGTCGGCAAGCGGCTGCAGTTCGGCCCGCGAATAGACCCCGTCATTGTTGGTATCGAGGCCCTGTATCGACCAGGCCGAATAGGCCTCGTCGAACTGCCAGGTGTTGTGGATCGAGACGATCTCCCCGGCATCGTCGAAGGTGACCGTCGCCAGCGCGTCGACGAAGATGTGGGGATGAGCAAACGCCGGAATCGGCCCGAGAACGACCAGCGCTACTGCGAGCGCGGCAAGCAAGCGACGCATCTTAACCCCGCCCCGTTCCAGCCGGCGCTGGAACATCGTTGTAGTCACTTCACCGGATGCGCCTCGAACCAGGCCACCAGATGGTCGATCAGCGCCCGCACTTTGCCGGCCAGATGCCGGCGATGCGGATACACGGCTTGCAGGCTCGACCCCGTTTGCACGTAGCCATCGAGCAGACTCACCAGCTTTCCCGACGCAATCAACGGGTTGGCGAGATAGCCCGGCAATAAGGCAAGCCCAAGGCCGGCCAGCGCCGCATCGCGCGCCGAAAGGGGCGAATTGACGCGCACCGGCCCGCTCACATGGATGGAGACCGTCTGCCCCCTGTCGATGAACCGCCAGTTGGCCTGCCCCTGGAGATTGGTGTCGACGATGCAGAAATGATTGCGCAGGTCCTCGGGTGCCTTCGGCGCCGTCCGCGCCAGCAGATATTCCGGCGACGCCACCACCGCATGCTGCATGTCGGCGATCTTGCGCGCGATCAGCGACGAATCCTGTGCCGACGAAATGCGCAATGCGACGTCGATCCCCTCCTCCACCAGGTCGACGAAGCGATCCTCGAGCCTGAGGTCCAGCGTCACGTCGGGGTGCTCGGCGAGAAACGCGAAGATCGCCGGCGCGAGGATCAGCTCACCGAAATTGCGCGCCGCCGACACCCGCAGCAGGCCGCGCGGCGCCGCCGTCTGGTCGAGGATCGACGCATCGAGGTCGTCGAGCTGCTGCAGCAATTGGCTGGCTTCGCGATAATAGGCCTCGCCCGCCTCGGTGAGGCTGAGCTTGCGCGTCGTGCGGTTCATCAGCCGTACCCCGAGATAATCCTCGAGATCGGTGACGTACTTCGACAGCAGCGCCTTGGAGCGCCCATGCTGGCGCGCCGCCGCCGAAAAGCCACCGGCGTCGAACACTTGTACGAAGGCGCGAATGCGCGCGAGATCCTGGCTCATGGCGAAGCCATAGCTTATCGCCGCTGAGCGAACAATCGCCGGACATGAGGGGTCCCCCGGTTAACGATAGGACTGCACCCATGTCGCAAAACCCCGGCGTCCCCGCTATTTTCGCCCTCATGGCCAAGCCCCGCAACCGCTCGACGCTCTACCGACTGATCGAGGCCGGGCAACTGGCCCACCGCGCCTTCCTCGCGCCGATGCTGGAGCGCGGCCTCCAGCCCGGCGACGACGCCCTGATGCTGGTGCTGGCCGAACGCAAAGGCGCCACCGAAGCCGATCTCGCAGCCGACGCCGGCGTCCCGCTCGCTGTGATCCTCCCGCATCTGCAACGGCTCACCGACCGCGACCTGGTCGAACGCCGCGCCGTCGGCCCGGAACTGCTGCCGGGTGTGGCGTTGACCGACCGCGGCGCGCGCGTCGAGCGCCTTTTGGCCTCGCACTGGAAAGCCCTCGACAAGCTGCTGACCGCCGACCTGAAGAAGGCCAGGCGCAAGGCCTTGAACAAGCAGCTTGCCGAACTCGCCGACCTGCTGCGCTGATCTAGCCCGTCAGCCGCCCGAACCTGCGGTCGAGCAGCATCGTCGCCGTCACCACCACGAACGCGAACACGACCATTCCCAGCGACAGCCAATGCGCGTCCATCCATTGGCCGTGCTCGACGAAATCGTAGATGGCGATCGACAGCACCTTGGTCTCGCCGGGAATATTGCCGCCGATCATCAGCACCACGCCGAACTCGCCCACCGTGTGCGCGAAGGTGAGGATCAGCCCGGTGAAAAAGCCGCTCGCCGCGTAGGGGATGGCAATGCGGAAGAACGCCTGCCGCCGCGTCGCACCGAGCGTCGCCGCTGCTTCGAGCGCCTCTTCGCTCACCGCCTCGAACGCCACCCGGATCGGCTGCACCATGAACGGCAGCGAATAGACCAGCGAGCCGATCACCAGCCCTTCGAACGAAAACGCCAGCGTGCGCGCGCCCCACAGGCTGGCGATCAGGCCGCCCGGCCCGTTCGGCCCCATCGCGATGATGAAATAAAAGCCGATGACCGTCGGCGGCAGCACGATCGGCAACGCCACCAGCGCCGCAATCGGCTCGCGCAGGATGAAGTCCGTCCGCGCCAGCCACCACGCGATCGGCGTGGCGATGATCAGCAGGATCACGGTCGTGACACTCGCGAGACTGATCGTCAGAACCAGAGGCGACCAGATGTCCGCGAGTGTCAGCATAAGTTCGTTCTAGCGCGGTGGCGCTTAATTCGTTTCGTAGCCCGCGGCCTTGATCACCGCCACGGCTTCATCGCTCTTGAGATAGTCGAGGAAGTCCTTGGCCGCCTGATTGTCGGCGCCGACCTTGAGCAGCACTGCGTTCTGGGCGATCACCGGATAGTCGTCCTGCGGCGGCAGCCACACCTGCGTCGCCGGCTTGCCGATCACCTGGCTCAGCGCCACGAAACCGACTTCCGCATTGCCGCTGTCGACGAACTGCTGCGCCTGCGTGATGTTTTCGGCGGTCACGATCTTGGGCTTCACGGCGTCGGTCAGCCCCAGCTTGTCGAGCACGGCCATGCCGGCGGCACCGTAAGGCGCCGCCTTCGGATCGGCGATCGAGATGTGCTGGAACGCATTCGCCTTGAGCACGGCCTCGCCATCGGTCACATCGACCGTCGGCGAATAGAGCGCCGCCTTGCCGATCGCATAGGTGAACTCGGTGCCGTCGACGCCGAAGCCGTCCTTGATCGCGACGCCCGTGCGCTTGTCGTCGGCGCTCAGGAACACGTCGAACGGCGCTGCCTGCGTGATCTGCGTGTAGAGCGCGCCGGTCGCGCCGAAGCTCAGCCTCACGTCGTTGCCGGTCTTGGCCTTGAACTTGGCCGCAAGGTCGGTCGCGACCTGCGTGAAATTGGCCGCCACGGCAGCATTGACGGTGCCCGCGGCCTGCACGGCCGGCGCAAGGCTCGCAACGGCGGCAGCGGCCACCGCCAGCCCAAGGAAATGACGACGCAGAAAACGCATGGATATCCTCCGATATGTTCCAGGAACTCTATCGGTTGTCGCAGAGGCCCGGCGTTGGAGCAAGCGCTATGTCGCCTTGGAGATATCGACGAGCCGGCGCGTGACCGCCTCGAATTCCTCGGCAATGGCGCCGCGCGTGGCCTCCTGCATGGCCCGGTAGCTCCTGAGCACCGTCTGCCCGTCGGCGGTCAGGCTCGCCCCGCCCTGCGCCGCGCCGCCGCGCGACGTCTCGACCAGCGGCTGCCCCCAGCCATCGTTCAGCGCCTGCACCAGCGACCACGCCCGCTTGTAGCTCATTCCCATCCGCTTGCCCGACGCCGCGATCGAACCGGTTTCGACGATCCCCTGCAGCAGGTCGGCGCGGCCCGGCCCCATATAAAAGCGGTCGGAATATTTCACCCGCAGATGCGCGAGCCCGTTCTCGGTTTTGTACGATCCTGCCACGGCCGGTTACGCCGTCTTCCTCAGGGCCGCTGCCTCGCGCGCCAGGCCTTCGATCCGTTTCCAGTCGCCTCCCTCGATGGCGTCCTGCGGCATCACCCACGACCCGCCGACGCAGATCACATTGGGCAGGGCCAGGTAGGTCTTCGCCTTCTGCAGGTCGATCCCGCCGGTCGGGCAGAAAACGATGTCCGACAGCGGCGAGGCGAACGCCTTCAGCACTGGCGCGCCGCCCAGCGCTTCGGCCGGAAAGAATTTGAGGAAATTGTAGCCGTGTTCCGATGCCGTCATCGCCTCGGTCGGCGTGCCGATCCCCGGCAGCAGCGGGATCGCGAACCCGTCCGCCGCTTCCAGCAGCCGGGGCGACGCGCCCGGCGACACCATGAACGTCGCGCCGGCATCGACCGAATGGCCCATCTGCAGCGGCGAGCGCACCGTGCCCGAGCCGACCACCGCGCCCGCAACCTTGGCCATCTCCTCGATCACCTGCAGCGCATGCGGCGTGCGCAGCGTCACCTCCAGCACCGGCAGCCCGCCGGCGACCAGCGCCTCGGCCAGCGGCCGCGCCTTGCTCACATCGTCGAGAATAATGACCGGAATGACCGGCGCCAGACTGAGCGTCGAACGCAGCGCGGCAGCATCTTGCGGCATGGCAACCTCCTGAGCGGGCTAGGCCTGAGGTAAGAGGTTCTGCCGGACGGAGCAAGTGCCATCAGTCGGGACTTCCTCCCCCATGGCAAAGCCATGGGGGAGGTGGCGCGGAGCGACGGAGGGGGTTGGCCGAACTCAGCGCGCACGGCCACCCCCTCCGTCACGCAAAGCGTGACACCTCCCCCACGCCTGCGGCGCAGGGGAGGAACCGACTGCAACCTACCGCGTCCCGCTCGTCAGATACGCCGCCACCGCCTGCCGGTCTGCATCCGTCCATTTCGACGTCTCGTCCGCCACCACCTCACCCATCGCGTCAGTCACATTGTCGTAGCCGGGCGTCGTGCCGTCGGTCAGCACCTGCACCAGCCCCGCCGGGTCGTAATCGTGCGAGGTGAAATACGCCATCGTCAGCGGCGGCGTCTTGCCGCCGGGGCCGTCGCCGGCGGTGTTGCCGTCGAGCTCCTGCCCCGGCTCTATCGCCCCGAGCGCATTGCGCGGGCTGTGGCACGAGACGCAGTGCCCCGGCCCCATGACGATATATTTGCCGCGATTCCACGCATCCGACTGCGATGCGTCCGCGACGAACCGCGCCGGATGAAAGAACAGATGCTTCCACCCCGCCATCAGCCAGCGCTGGTTGAACGGAAAGCTCAGCTCATGCGGATGCGACGGCACGTCGACCGCCGGCGTCGCCTCGAGCGCCGCATAGAGATCGGCAACCTCCTGGTCGCTCATCAGCGTATAGCTGTCGAACGGGAACGCCGGGTAGAGATGACCCTGCGGCCCCTCCCCGTCGCTGAGCGCCGTGGCGAACTGCGCCAGCGTCCAGTTGCCGATGCCGTCGGCTTTCGACGAGGTGATGTTGGGCGGATAGAAGCTGCCGAACGGCGTCTTCAGCGCCACGGTCTGCATGCCCGCGAGCTCTGCCGTCTTGTCCTTCGGGTCGGTGTGGCAGGTGACGCAGCCGCCAAGCCGGATCAGATATTGCCCACGCGCGACATCGCCGACGAGGCTCGTGTCCCGTGCGGGCCCGCGCACCGGCGTCAGCATGTAGATGCCGCCCGCAATGGCGATGACCACGATCACGCCGATGAGCCATCCCAACACCCGCATGCCGCATCCTCCGCCGCGCCTGCACCAAAGCAGAGCCGCTAACCCGCCGCAATGCGAGAAACTTTTCGGTGATCGCGATCCGTTCGCGCTCAGGCGCGCGCCAGCACCGCCTCGACCTCATTGCGCGTCGGCGGATTGGCTCCCACCCGGCTGCAATTGATCCCCGCCGCCACCGCGCCGAACCACAGCATCTGCTGCAGCGCCACGGCATCGAGCTGCGCCAGGTCGTCCGGTGCCAGCGCATTGCGGTCGCGGAGCCAGGTCAGCACGCCCGCCATCAGCGTATCGCCCGCGCCGACATTGTCGCCGCCCGGCGTTGCCGGATAGATCGGCGAGCGCACGCTGCCCATCGCGTTGAACGCCAGCGAGCCTTCGGCCCCTAGCGTAATGATCGCCAGCGAGCAGTTCGGTTTCCGCAGCAGCTCGGCCGCGAACCCCTCGAGCGAAATGTTCGGATCGAGGGTGTGCACGTCTTCTTCTGACAGCTTGACGATGTTGGCGAGATCGAGCGCCGTCTCCAGCCGCCGCCGGTACGCATCCATGTCGATGACCAGCGACGGCCGCACATTGGGGTCGATCGAGATCGTCGCACCGTTGCGCACCGCCTCCCGCGCCACGTCCATCCAGATCGCCGCGTCCTCCGGCTCGATCATGCAGAACCCGCCGATCTGGAACACCGCGAGATCCGCCGGCAGCGCCGCGATCAGTCCGTCGCGGGTGAATGCCCGGTCGGCCTCGCGATAGAACGCATAGCGCGGGTTGCCCTTGCCGTCGTCGGTCACCACCGCCAGCGTCGACGGCTCGCGCACTCGCTCGCCGAGCAGCACCTTCACCCCCGCCGCGTTCAACGGCTCGAGGATGAAATCGCCAAAACTGTCGCGGCTGATCGGGCAGAGAAAGCCGGCGTCGGCGCCGAGTTTCGCCAGCGCGATGGCGCAGTTCATCGGCGAGCCGCCCGCCTTCGCCACCAGCTCGCGCGCGCCGCCGGGGCCGATCGGCTTGCTGATGAGATCGATCAGGCTTTCGCCACCGACAACGAACATGAAGACGCCTCCCCAACGCCTCTCGTTACAATGGCGTCTCCAGCGATTCCAGCCGCTTATCTGCTCCAGACGCGGAGTAAATATTTACTGAAATATTGCGCGTGTCACCGCCCTTCGCTAACAGTGGCGCACCAGGAAAGGCGGCGCCACAGCCGCGGGGGAGAGACTGAAATGGCAGTGCAGGGTTCAACCGTCCGCTGGGGCATTCTGGGACCGGGCGCCATCGCCCAGGCGTTCCGCGACGGCCTGGCCAACTCGACCAACGGCAGGCTGGTCGCCATCGCCTCGCGCAACCCGACCAGGCCGGGCCTCGCCGAAACCTTCCCCGGCGCCCGCGTCCTCGATGGCTACGACGCCCTGCTGCGCGACCCCGAGGTCGATGCCATCTACATCGCCACCCCTCACCCTTCGCATCCGGAATGGACCATCAAGGCCGCCGAAGCCGGCAAGCACGTGCTGGTCGAAAAGCCGATGGCGCTCACCGCCTTCGAAGCCGACGCCGTGTTCCATGTCGCAAAGCAGGCGAACGTCTTCGTCGGCGAAGCCTTCATGTACCGCCTGCATCCGCTGGCCGCGAAGCTGCGCGAGCTGATCGAGGGCGGCGCCATCGGCGACGTGCGCGTGATCCAGTCGAGCTTCGGCTTCCAGATGCCGTCGTTCAAAGCCGAGCATCGCCTGTTCAACAACGATCTCGCCGGCGGCGGCATCCTCGATGTCGGCGGTTATCCGGTCTCGATGGCCCGCTTCCTCGCCGGCGCCGTCAGCCACAAGCCCTTCCTCGATCCGGTGAAGGTCGCCGGCTCTGCCCATCTTGGGCAGGAAGGCACCGATGAGTGGGCCGCCGCTTTGCTCGAATTCGACAATGGCGTCATCGCGCAGGTCTCCTGCGCCGTCTTCGTCCAGCTCGAAAACGTCCTTCGCATCCACGGCCATACCGGCCGCATCGAAGTGCCCGATTTCTGGTTCGCCGGCGGCAACCGCGACACCGGCCCGGGCAATATCCACATCATCCGCAATGACGGTACCCGCGAAACCATCGCCACCGGCCCCGCCGGCCATCTCTATTCCTTCGAGGCCAACGCCGCGGGCGAAGCCATCCTTGGCGGCAAGCTCGAATTCGCCTCGCCCGGCATGAGCTGGGACGACAGCCTCGGCAACCTGCGCACTCTCGACAAATGGCGCGCCGCCGCCGGCCTCGAATTCAACATCGAGAAACCGGCCCGCCGCACCACGACACTGCGCAACGCCCCGCTGGCCAAAGGCGGCACGCGTATCCCGAAGCGCAGCATTCCCGGCCTCGGCAAACAGGCCTCCGTGGTCGCCACCGGCTTCGAAGACTTCCGCAGCTTCTCATCGGCGGCCATCCTGCTCGATGCCTTCTACGAAGCCGGCGGCAATCTCTACGACACCGCCTTCGTCTACGGCGCCGGCATGACCGAAAAGCTGTTCGGCGAATGGCACACCAATCGCGGCGTGCGCGAAGACGTCGTCGTCATCGGCAAGGGCGCCCATACCCCGCTCACCTACCCCGACGTCATCGGCAAGCAGCTCACGCAGTCGCTCGAGCGCCTCCAGACCGATTATGTCGACATCTACTTCATGCACCGCGACAACCTCGACGTGCCCGTCGGCGAGTTCGTCGACGCCATGGATGCCGAGGTGAAGGCTGGCCGCATCCGGGGACCGTTCGGCGGCTCCAATTGGACGCAGGCCCGCATGCAGGAGGCGATCGACTACGCCAAGCGCACCGGCAAGACCGCGCCGGGCACGCTCAGCAACAATTTCGCCCTCGCCGAAATGATCAACCCCATCTGGGCCGGCTGCATCTCCGCTTCCGACGACAGCTACAAGGCCTGGCTGACCAAAAACCAGATCCCGAACTTCTCCTGGTCGAGCCAGGCGCGCGGCTTCTTCACCGACCGCGCCGGCCGCGACAAGCGCGACGATGCCGAACTGGTCAACACCTGGTACTCGGACCGGAACTTCACCCGCCGCGATCGCGCCATCGAGCTCGCCAAGCAACTCGGCGTCAGCCCGATCCATATCGCGCTCGCCTACGTCCTCGCCCAGCCCTTCCCGTCCATCCCGCTGATCGGCCCGCGCCGTCTGCAGGAACTGGACGATTCCATCAAGGCGCTCATCATCAAGCTGACGCCGGAACAGGTCCGCTGGCTCGAGCAGGGCTGATCTCGTCATCGATCACGGCTTTCGCGCAAAAAGCCGTGATCGATCGGAATAAGATGGGGGGAAGTGCTGTTGTAGTGCCCGTGCGGCGCCGACAGCGGGCCGTTTGACTTCCAAAGGGAGACCCTCATGAAACTGAGCACTTTGCTTCTGGGCGCGGCTGCGATCGGCCTGCTCTCGACCTCGTTCGCCATGGCTGACGACTACCTCGGCGGCGTCGTGAAGTCCTCGACCGTCGGCGGCAAGGAAATCCTGACCGACGCCAAGGGCATGACGCTCTACACCTGGGACAAGGACACTGCCGGCGCCTCGAGCTGCTACGACCAGTGCGCCACCAACTGGCCGCCGGTCCTCGTCGATGCCTCCACCGCCGTGTCCGGCGACTTCACCCTCGTCGACCGCAAGGACAGCGACCAGAAGGTCGTCGCCTACAAGGGCATGCCGCTCTACACCTGGATCAAGGACAAGGCTCCGGGCGATATGACCGGCGACGGCGTCGGCGGCACCTGGCACACCGCGACCGAATAAGCCAGGCGCTACATGCAATTTCTGGACGAGATCGAAAGCCACGTACCGGCCCTTCGCCGCTATGCGCGTGCACTCGCGCGCAATGCCGACCGCGCCGACGATCTCGTTCAGGACTGCATCGAACGCGCCATCCGCAAGCAGGCATTGTGGAAACCGACCGGGTCGCTGAAATCCTGGCTGTTCCGCATCCTGCTCAATCTCTACCGCAACGAATTGCGCACCGCCCGCCGCCATGGCGAGCACGTGCCGGTGGAAACGCTGCTGGTCGAACCGGCGATTGCTCCCGCCCAGCCGGGACGCATTGCGCTCGCTGAAATGGCCAGAGCCATCGATGCCCTCGCGGCCGAACAGCGCGAAGCCCTGCTGCTCGTCGTGCTCGAGGGACTGAGCTACGCCGAAGCCGCCGACGTACTTGCCATCCCGATGGGCACCCTGATGTCGCGCCTCGGCCGCGCGCGCGCCGCGCTCCGGCTTGCCACCGGCGCCGGCGACGAGCCGAGACTAAGGACCGTGAAATGACGCCTTCCCCCTTTGCCATCGATACCGATGCGCTCCACGCTTTTGCCGACGGGCAATTGCCGGCCGAGCAGCGCGCGGCCGTCGAGGCATACCTTGCAAACCACCCCGAAGCCGCGGCTCTCGTCGCCGGCTGGCAGCGCCAGAACGATGCGCTCAACACCCTGTTTGCGCCCGTCGCCAGCGAGCCCGTGCCGCAGCGCCTCTCGCCGCATCGCATCGCCCACGCCGCGCGCACCGACCGCCAGCGCATGCTGCGCAACGTTGCGGCCACCATTGTCGTCGTTGCTGCCGCGGGCAGCCTCGGCTGGTATCTGCGCGGTGCGTTCTGGACCGAGGAAGGCGTCGCCGACCGGCTGATGGACAACGCCGTCGGCGCCCACGCCCTCTATGTGCGAGAAAAGACCCACGCCGTGGAGGTAGCCGCCGGCGCGCCCAATCTCATGAGCTGGCTCAGCAACCGCATCGCCACCCCCATTGATGCCCCGAGCCTCAGCGACCAGGGCTTCACCTTCGTCGGCGGCCGCCTGCTGCCCGGCGCCGCCGAAACCCCCGGCCCCGCCGCGCAACTGATGTACGAAAACGCCTCGGCGCAACGCGTGACGCTCTACATCACCGCCGCCCTGCCCGACAAAAAAGAAGTCTGGAAGCTCGAGAACCGCAACGGCGTCGAGGCCTATTACTGGTCCAGCGACAAGGTCACCTGCACCATCGTCAGCGACCTGCCCGAAGCCGAAATCCGCCAACTCGGCCAGAAAGTCTTCCAGCAACTCACCTGGCGCCGCGACTTCTCCAAAACCAGCTGACACCTTCCCTTCTCCCCTCCGGAGAAGCTGCCCGCAGGGCGGATGAGAAGGCCATGAGGTTCTATGCCCGAATGGCGGCCGCACGCATCATCGCGCACGGAGCCTGTGAAACGCCGCTCTACCCGCGAGCCGGCAGACTACGTGTCATGGCCCCGATACTGTCCTCACAACACCTTGCATTCGCCAAAACGCCGCTTCTCACTTAATCCTCTCTCTATCCGTGAACAGAGCGTTTCTTGGGGAGGTCCAATCCAATACAGAACGTCGATTTAATCGTTCAATATCCCTGCCGACGATCGAGATCGTTGGAATAGATGTTGTGCGGCCCGATATTGCGGATGTCGCGTTCGCCCATCAGCGCCATCGAGGTGTCGGTTTCCCTGCGCACGATTTCGAGCGCCCGCGCGACGCCCGCCTGTCCGCCGGCGCCCAGCCCGAACGCCATGATCCGGCCGACCAGCGCGCCCTTGGCGCCGAGCGCCAGCGCCTTCAGCAGATCCTGCCCCGAGCGGATGCCGCCATCCATCAGCACTTCGGTCTTGTGGCCCACCGCATCGACGATCTCGGGCAGCACTCGGATGGTCGAGGGCGCGCCGTCGAGCTGCCGCCCGCCATGGTTCGACACCACGATCGCATCGGCGCCATTGTCGATGGCGAGCTGCGCATCCTCGCGGTCGAGCACACCCTTGACGATCACCGGACCGCCGAAGCGCTTCTTGATCCAGGCGATGTCCTTCCAGTTCAGCGTCAAATCGAACTGCGTTCTGGTCCACTCGGTGAGCGAGGCGAGGTTGGTCGCGTCCGACACGTGCCCCGCTATGTTGCGGAAGGTACGCCGCTGCGTGCCGAGCATCCCCAGCGCCCATGCCGGCTTCAGCATCATTTCCGCGACGAATTTCGGCGTGAATTTCGGCGGCGCCACCAGCCCGTTGCGGAGGTCCTTGTGCCGCTGCCCGAGGATCTGCAGATCCATCGTCAGTACCAGCGCCGAACATTTCGCCGCCTTGGCGCGATCGATCAGTCGCTCGACGAAGGCCCGGTCCTTCATCACATAGAGCTGGAACCAGAACGGCTTGGTGGTGTTCTCGGCCACGTCCTCGATCGAGCAGATGCCCATCGTCGACAGCGTGAACGGAATGCCGAACGCCTCCGCCGCCCGCGCCGCCTTGATCTCCCCATCCGCCTGCGTCATCCCCGTCGAGCCGACCGGCGCGATGGCGATGGGCAGGCTCACCGGCTGGCCCAGCAATGTCGAGCCGAGATTGCGGTTCTCGAGATTGACCGCCACCCGCTGCCGGAACGTGATCTTCTTGAAGTCGTTCTCGTTGGCCTCGTAGGTGCCTTCGGAATAGGCGCCGCTATCGATGTAGTCGAAAAACATCTTGGGCACGCGCCGCCGGGCGATGGTCTTCAGTTCGGCGATGGTCAAGGCGCGGTCGAGAGCGGACATGGCGAGGCCTCAGAAAATGTCGGGAAACGCTACGCCACTAACATGTTAGTGGTCAAGCTAACATGTTAGTGGCCCCGATTTGCCTTGCTCGCAAAAGCCCGTACGGTATCACGCGGATACGTACGGAAATTCCCTTGGCCAAAACGCCGAAGCCGCCGCGAGGTTTTGAGGAAGGACAGACGCCGTTCGGGCCGTCTGCCATGCTCGTTCCGGTGTTTCTGGCCTATGCCTATAAATGCGCCTTCACCGGCGAGGATATCAGCGCCGAAGCGTTGGCCGATCCGCTGCTGCCGATTCTGCGACTGGCAGACCAACTCACGCCCGGCTCCGTCATCCCCGCGTCGGTCCATGCCGTCCACGCTTACGAGCGCGGCCACCTCGCCATCGGGCCGCGCTTCGAGTTCCTCGTCGCCCTCGACCGCATCGATCCGGAGTTCCTCGAAACGCTGAACCCCATCGGCCGCCTGACGCTCCCCGCCGACCCGGCGTTTCACCCCAACGCTGCGCTGCTCAAGGCCCACCGCGACGCATTCGCCGAAGGCTTCATCGAGTAGGCGCTACAGCTTCGCGCGCCCCAGCCGCAGCGCATTGCCGATCACGCTCACCGAGCTCAGCGCCATCGCCGCCGCCGCGATCATCGGCGACAGCAGCCACCCCGTCAGCGGAAACAGCACCCCCGCCGCAACCGGAATCCCGATCGCATTGTAGCCGAACGCAAACCAGAGGTTCTGCTTGATGTTGCCCAGCGTCGCCGTCGCGAGCTTCCGCGCCCGCACCGCGCCGGCGAGGTCGCCCTTCAGCAGCGTGATCCCGGCGGACTCGATCGCGACGTCCGCACCGGTGCCCATCGCGATCCCCACATCCGCTGCCGCCAGCGCCGGCGCGTCATTGATGCCATCGCCCGCGAACGCCACCTTCCGGCCCGCCCGCTGCAGCGCCAGCACCAGTTCGTGCTTGCCCTCAGGAGTCATCCCTGCCTCGACCCCTCCGAGCCCAAGTTCGCGCCCCACAGCCTCGGCTGTACCCGCGGCGTCGCCGGTGGCCATCACGATCTCGACGCCTTCATCCTGCAGGACCGCAATCGCCGCCTTGGCCGACGCCTTGATCGGATCGGTCACGGTGACCAGCCCGATCACCCTGCTGCCTTCGGCCACGAACATCGCCGTCCGCCCCTTGGCCGCATGATCGGCCGCGAGCCCGGCGAATGCGTCGTTCACCGGCGCACCCACTGCATCCATCATCGCCGCATTGCCAAGCGCCACATTGGTGCTCCGCAACGTGCCACTCACGCCCTTGCCGGTGACCGAGCGAAAGCTCTCCACCGCCAGCGTCTTCGCGTTGCGCGCCTTGGCTCCAATGGTAATCGCATGCGCCAGCGGATGCGCGGAACCCTGTTCCAGCGCCGCCGCAATGGCGAGCACCCAGCCCTCGTCGACGCCCTTGTCCGGCACCACCTGGTCGAGCACCGGCTTGCCCTCGGTCAGCGTGCCGGTCTTGTCGACGATCAGCGTGTCCACCCGCGCGAAACCCTCGAGCGCCTCCGCATCCTTCACCAGCACCCCGGCATGCGCGCCGCGCCCGGTCGCCACCATCACCGACATCGGCGTCGCCAGCCCCAGCGCACAGGGACACGCGATGATCAGCACCGAAATCGCCGCCACCAGCGCCTGCGCCACATCATGCGTAAAGCCCAGCCACACGCCGAAACTCACCACCGCGATCGCCACCACCAGCGGCACGAACCACGCCGCGACGCTGTCGGCCAGCGCCTGGATGGGCGCCCGGCTCCGCTGCGCATTGCCCACCAGCGCGACGATCTGGCTGAGCCGCGTCTCCGCGCCCACTGCCACCGCGCGCATCACGAAGCTGCCGCTGCCATTGAGCGTGCCCCCGGTGACGCTGTCGCCGGCCGCCTTGCTCACCGGCAGCGGCTCGCCGGTCAGCATCGCCTCGTCGATCTCGCTCTCGCCGCTCGTCACTTCGCCGTCGACCGGCACGGCCTCGCCCGGCCGCACGCGCAGCAGATCGCCCGCCACCACCTGCTCCAGCGCCACCTCCTCCTCGCGCTCGCCCGCAAGCCGATGCGCGGTTTTCGGCGCAAGGTTCAGCAGCGCGCGGATCGCCTTGCCGGTCGACTCCCGCGCCCTCAGCTCCAGCACCTGCCCGACGAACACCAGCGCCACGATCACGCTCGCCGCCTCGAAATAGACCGGCGGCCCCATCTCCCCCATCGGAAACAGCCCCGGCGCGATCACCGCGACGACGGAGAACAGATAGGCCGCGCCCACCCCGAGCCCGATCAGCGTCCACATATTGGGCGAGCGATTACGGAGCGAGCTCCAGAAGCGCTGGAAAAACGGCCACGCCGCCCACAGCACCACCGGGCTTGCCAGCACCAGCTCGATCCAGCCGAACCACGGCCCCAGCCAGCGCGGAAAATCGAGCCCCACCAATTCGCCCATCGACAGCACCAGAATCGGCACGCTCAGCGCCGCACTGACGATCAGCCGCCGGGTGAAATCCACCAGCTCCGGATTGGGTCCGTCATCGAGCGACGCCACCATCGGCTCGAGCGCCATCCCACAGATCGGACACGCCCCCGGCCCATCCTGAACAATCTCCGGATGCATCGGACAGGTGTACTTCGTCGTCTTCCCCTCGCCCCTCCGGGGAGAGGGTGTCTGCGAAGCAGCCGGGTGAGGGGCCGTCATGGTCCCGTGGTGATGCGCATGATCGTGCGCATGCTGCCCATGGCCGGATGAGGGGCCCGGCAACACGAACGGCTTCGCCTCCAGATACTTCTTCGGCTCCGCCACAAAGCTCGTCCGGCATCCCTCGCAGCAGAAATAATACGTCTTCCCGTCCACCTCCGCCGACAGCGCCGTCTTCGGATCGACGCTCATCCCGCACACCGGATCGACCACCGCGCCTGCTGCGTCGCCGTTCACCTGATGCTCGTGCGCCATCGTCGATTCTCCAGTCCACGTGCCACCGGCACCTTGACGTCTCTCATGCGCCTTCCCATCATTGGAAGGTCAAGAGCAATATAGGTGCGACGATGCAGATCGGCGAGGCCAGCAAGGCCACCGGCGTTTCCGCCAAGATGATCCGGCACTACGAAGCCATCGGCCTCATCCCGGAAGCGGGCCGCCGCGACAGCAATTATCGCGATTACGGCGCGACCGACCTGCATCGCCTCGGCTTCATCCGCCGCGCCCGCGACCTCGGCTTTTCCATCGAGCAGATCCGCGACCTCCTGCATCTGTGGGGTGACCAGCAGCGCTCGAGCCGCGACGTCAAGGCACTCACCCTCAGCCACATCCGCGAACTCGACGACAAGATCGCGGCACTCGGCGAAATGCGCGCCACGCTCGCTCATCTCGCGCATTGCTGCGACGGCGGCGACCGTCCCGACTGCCCGATCATCGAAAGCCTCGCGGGCGCTGCCCCACTTGCCCACCACTGATTGCGCGGCAAACACACATTTGCCTCTTTCTTGCCCGCCGGTAACAAATGACGCTGCGTTGAAGACAACGTGGCGGCCATTCATGTAAACTCGACCGGCGAGTCGGGCAGACAACTGGTTTGCGGCCAGTACAGCGGGGGACAGCTCTTATGACGAGCGAAGACGATCGGGCCGACGCGCCCGACCCCGGAAGTATGTCCCCTCGCGCCGCCGTCGCGCTCCCAGCAAACCCCACAGACCTTACCAATAACGCCTCGCCCGCCGCCCTCGCGGCATTCGCCACTGCCCCGGGCCGGACCACTGCCCCGCCCCTCACCCCACGCGGCAAGATTTCCCCTCCACGCAAAATAGAGCCGATCAACCGCGCGGTCGTCAGCGAGCGCTCCCGCCAATTCCTGCGTCGCCACTTTTCTGGAATCTCGATCCACGACTGGAACGACTGGAAATGGCAGGTGCGCAACCGCATCCGCCGTCTCGACGTGCTGGAAAAGGTGCTGACCCTCACCCCCGATGAACGCGACAGCGTCGAGCGCCGCACCGGCCACCTGCCCATCGCCATCACGCCCTACTACCTCTCGCTGCTCTCGCCCACCGATCCCGACCAGCCGCTGCGCAAGACCCACATTCCCGTGGGTGGCGAGTTCGTCCGCGGTATCGGCGAAGACCCCGACCCCCTCGGCGAAGACCACGACACCGCCGTCCCCGGCCTCGTCCACCGCTACCCCGATCGCGTGCTGTTCCTCACCACCGGCTTCTGCTCGACCTATTGCCGCTACTGCACCCGCTCGCGCATGGTCGGCGAAACCAACGGCGAATATTCATTCTCGGTCAGCCAGTGGGAGAAGGCCGCGCAATACATCGAGGCCCATCCCGAAATCCGCGACTGCCTCCTCTCGGGTGGCGACCCGCTGTCCATCGGCGACGACAAGCTCGAATGGCTGCTGACCCGCCTGCGCACGATCAAGCACCTCGAATTCATCCGCATCGGCACCAAGATTCCGGTGGTCATGCCGCAGCGCGTCACGCTGAAGCTCACCCGCATGCTGAAGCGCTTCCATCCACTATGGATGTCGATCCACTTCACCCACCCCGACGAGCTGACGCCCGAGACCATCGAGGCCTGCGGCCGCCTCGCCGATGCCGGCATCCCGCTCGGCAGCCAGACCGTGCTGCTCAAGGGCATCAACGACGACATCGAGGTGATGAAGCCTCTGATGCACGGCCTGCTGCGCGCCCGGGTCAAACCCTACTACATCTATCAGTGCGATCCCGTGTCCGGCTCGGAGCACTTTAGAACGCCGGTCGAAACCGGCCTCGACATCATCCGCGGCCTTCGCGGCCACACCACCGGCTATGCCGTGCCGCAATTCGTCATCGACGCGCCCGGCGGCGGCGGCAAGATCCCGCTATTGCCCGACGCCGTGGTCGGCCGCGACGGCGATGACCTGCTACTGCGCAATTTCGAGGGCGGCATCTTCCGCTACCCCGATCCCGGCGGCCGCATCGGCATGGACCGCATCCCGTGAGCGAGGCCATCGACGTTCCCCGCCACGAAGCGCTCCGCCTCACCGATATCGCCGGCAAGGGTCGCGGCGTTGTCGCCATCGAGCCGATCCTGTCCGGCGCGCTGCTCGAAATCGCCCCCGCCATTCCGCTCGCCAGCGAGTCGCAGCCGCTGCCCGGCCAGACGTTGTTCGACTACCCCTTCCTCTGGGACGACCCGCCTTACATCGAGGCGATCGCGCTCGGCCTCATCTCGATGGTCAATCATTCGGACGACCCCAATGCCCAGTTTGAAATCGACATCCCCAACCGGGTCATTCGACTTACCGCCGCCCGCGACATCGCGGCCGGGGAAGAGGTCACCTTCGACTACGGCATTCCGCTCTGGTTCGACCCAAGCTGACCCCCTGAGTTTGCGCGTCGCGGTTCTGGTGCCGCCTCGCGCTGCCGCCATGCGTGCTGACCAGGACGACACTTTCGTCCAGGCGAGCGAAGTCGCCGCCTGTCTCACCCGTCTCGGCCACCGCGCGATCGAAGCCGAATATGCCGATCACGGCGCCGCCACCGAACGCACTCTGCGCGACATCGCCCCCGACCTCGTCGTCAACCTCGTCGAGGAAGTGCCCGAGGGCCCCGACCAGCTCCACCGTGTCACCGCGCTGCTCGACCGCCTCGGCTATCGCTACACCGGCGCCCGCACCCGCGCTCTCGAAGCCACCGGCAAGAAGCTCGAAATGAAGCGCCTGCTGCGCGCCGCCGGCCTCCCGACCGCGCTTCACGTCGACGACGCCCCGCCCCACAGCATGTTCATCGTCAAATCGGCGCTCGAGCACGCCTCGCTCGGCCTCGACGACAACTCCGTCGTCCGTGGCGCCGCCGCTGCCCGCGCCCTCGTCGCCGAAAAAGCCGTGGCCTTCGGCGGCCCATGGTTCGCCGAAACCTACATCGAGGGCCGCGAGTTCGATGTCGGCATGCTCGAAATCGACGGCCGCGTCCGCACCCTGCCGCCCGCCGAAATTCTCTTCACCGGCCACGGCAATGGCCGCCCGCGCATCTTCAGCTATGCCAGCAAATGGGACGAAGGCAGCGACAGCTTCGAGGCGACGCCGCGCATCTTCCCCGCCCGCGAAACTCCGCTCTTCGATGAGCTCGAACGCATAGCGCTGTCCGCCTGGGCCACCTTCGGGATCACCGGCTGCGCCCATGTCGATTTCCGCGTCGACGCGTCGGGCCGCCCCTTCGTCCTCGAAGTCAACGCCAACCCCTGCCTCACCAGCGACGCCGGCTACGTCCTCGCCGCCGAACAGGCCGGCCTCACCCAGACCGACATCGTCGCCGCCATGATCGCCGCCGCATGAGAGCGTTGCTGGTGTGGCTCCCCCCTCATCCGCCCTTCGGGCACCTTCTCCCACCGGGGGAGAAGGCCATCGCCTCCGGCATTGCGGCTCAATTGCCTTCTCCCTTGATGGGAGAAGGTGGCCGAAGGCCGGATGAGGGTGGGGCAGTAGGGGCACCGGGCTCTCGGATCATCCCATGAAAATCGGCCTCACCTACGACCTCCGCGACGACTACCTCGCCATGGGCTTTTCCGACGAAGACGCCGGCGAGTTCGACTCCGCAGTCACCATCGACGCCGTGGACGCCGCGCTCCGCCACCACGGCCACGAGGTCGAACGCATCGGCGGCATCCGCCCGCTCGTCGCCGCCCTCGCCGCCGGCAAAACCTGGCCCATCGTCTGGAACATGTGCGAGGGCGTGTCCGGCGTCGCTCGCGAGGCACAGGTCCCGGCCCTCCTCGAAGCCTATGGAGTCCCGTTCGTCTTCTCCTCGGCCGATGTGCTCGTCACCGCCATGGACAAGGCCGTCGCCAAGCTGATCGTCCGCGCCGCCGGCGTGCCTACTCCCGATTTCGTCGTCGTCCGCTCCGCCCGCGACCTGACCACGGTCAAGATGCCCTACCCGCTCTTCGTCAAGCCGCTGGCCGAAGGCACTTCCAAGGGAGTGGCGGAGAAAAGCCGCGTCGCCGATCGCGCCGAGCTCACCGCCCGCTGCCTCGACGTGCTGAAGACCTGCCATCAGCCGGCGCTGGTCGAGACCTTCCTGCCCGGCCGCGAGTTCACCGTCGGCCTCGTCGGCAGCGGCGCCAGCACCCGCGCCATCGGCGTCAGCGAGATCAGGTTTCTCCCCGGCGGCGATCCCTCGGCCTATTCGTACAGGAACAAGATGGAAGCCTTCGACGAGTTGAGCCTCGCCACTGGCCCCCTTGCCGACGAAGCCGCACAGGTCGCCGTCGCCGCCTGGCGTGCGCTCAACTGCCGCGATGCCGGCCGCGTCGATATCCGCTGCGACGCAGAAGGCCGCCCGAGCTTCATCGAATGCAACCCGCTGGCCGGCCTCCGGCCGAAATGGAGCGAGCTTTGCCAGTTGGCCGAACTCAACGGCATCAGCTATGAGGCATTGATTGGGGAAATCCTCGACAATGCCTTGCCACGCGCCCGTCCGGCCTGATGAGTGCCGGTCCGAGAGCGTTTTCAGGAAAGGCGGCAACGGCTTTCCGGTTCGTAAGACGCATCGAACAAGGCCCTCCGCTGCATACAGGTTGAACCACAGTGACCGACAAGACGACCGCCATCCGCCGCGACCTCGTGAAGCTCCTCCCCGTTCCCGGCAAGGGCCGCGGCGTCATCGCCCGCCGCCGTATCCCCAAGAACACCCTGCTCGAAGCCGCGCCCGTGATCCGCATGAAAGAACGCGACACGCTGACCGTCGACACCGTGCTCAGCCAATATCCGTTCGAATGGGACGAGGCGCCCTACGTCCAGGCCTTCGCGCTCGGCTGGGTCGGCCTCTTCAACCACGCCGACAAGCCCAACTGCCGCGTCGAGACCGACACCGACGACCAGGTGATCCGCATCTTCACCATCGCCGACGTGCCGCGGGGCACCGAGCTGACCCACAATTACGGCATCAAGCCGTGGTTCAAGGTCGCCTGACCCGATGCCGGCCGACCGCCTTCGCTTCCGTCACGTGCTCGATGCCGCCGACCCCGGCAAAATCCGCGCGCTGATCGAAGCGACCGGCGTGTTCTCGGCCGAAGAAACCGAGGTCGCCGCCCGCCTCGCGGAAACCACCCTCGATGGCACCGAAACTTATCGCTGGCTGCTGGCCGACCAGGGCGACACCCTCGTTGGCTACACGTGCTTCGATCGCATCGAGTTGACCGAGGCGAGCTTCGATCTCTACTGGATCGCGGTTCTACCGTTGCATGGCGGCCAGGGCCTCGGCCTCGACCTGATCGCCCGCACCGCCAAATTCATCCGCTCCAAGCGCGGCACCCAGCTCTTCGCCGAAACCTCGTCGCGCGAGCCCTATGCCAAAGCCCACCGCTTCTACCTCAAAGCCGGCTTCGAAAAAGTCGCCGCCTTCGAAGACTTCTACGCCCCCGGCGACGCCAAGCTGATCTACCGCCTGAAGCTGTGAATCGGCAGTCAGGACTCCTCTCCCGTCTACGGGGCTTCGAGCCGGCCCCGCAGGGGCAAAATCGATCCAGTGGATCGATTTTAGGGGAGGAGGCCATGAGACCTATGGTCGAATGGCAGGGGGACCACGCGTAGCGTGGTGGAGGGGGAGCCCCACGCGCGGGGCCCGCCTCAAACGCTCAGGCACAAATACTTGATCAGGCCATCAAGCCGCGCGCCGCCGCGGCAGGCGCCGGACTTTGGGCGTATCGAGCTGCTCGCGGAACATCGTGCGCGGCGCGGCGATGCCACGCATGTCGGCGCCCCAATCGTCCTCGATGAACACCAGCGCATTCGTCGACGGATCGTAGGCAATATCGAGCCGGCCGCCACTGGTGGCGCGCCCGCTCAAATGGTTGGTCGAAAACTCAGAAGTCCGCATGGTGCTCTCCTGACGATCGGGCGGGCCACGCGCCGCCAGTCATCGAAAATTAACCATGTTGCTTGGCGCTCGCATGACCGTCGCCGGTCGGATTTGCGACAGTCCAAGCCGTTGAAACCACAGCGTTTGTGACAGCCTGCGCGGCACGCCGGCTCCGCTCGCCCGCGACTCACGCCGTCGGCAGCGTCCGGAACCCGAGCTGCATCGGAAAACTGGCCGGTTCGCTCTCCACCCGCTCGACCCGGCTGGCGCTCGGCCCCTGCCAGAAATAGGCCAGCATCTCGTCGACCTTCTCGGCCGGTCCCGAAATCAGCGCCTCCACCGAACCGTCGCGGCGGTTGCGCACCCAGCCGCTGAGCCCGCGCGAGCGCGCCGCGGCTTCCGTCCAGGCCCGATAGCCGACGCCCTGCACCAGCCCCCTCACCCGCACCGACAGCGTCTTGGTCATTCCGCCGCACTCCCGCGCGCCGGATGCACCCGCCGCATCAGCGTCCGCCTTCGATCTTGCGGAAACGCTGGTTGGTGCCGCCCTTGCCGTAGGGATAATCGCCGATCCGCGGCGCGCCCGGCTCATCGAGCGTCGCCAGTTCCTCTGCCGTGAGCTTGAGGCTCTCCGCCTTCAGGTTCTCCGCCAGTTGCGCCGTCGTCCGCGCTCCGAGGATCACCGAAGTCACCGCCGGCCGGCCCACGCACCAGGCGAGCGCCACTTCCGCCATGCTGACGCCGCGCGCCCTGGCCACCGCGCCGATGGCGTCGATCACCGCCCAGGTGCGCTCCTGCGCATTGCGCGCCTCATAGGCTTCGCCGCCGCGCTTCGGATTCTCGCCCAGCCGCGTCGCGCCGGTCGGCATCTCGTCGCGCCTGTACTTACCCGACAGCCACCCGCCGCCCAGCGGCGACCACGGCAGCAGCCCCATCCCTGCATCGAGGCATGCCGGCACGATCTCGAGCTCGATGTCGCGCACCAGCAGATTGTATTGCGGCTGCAGCGTCACCGGCGGCGCAAACCCCGCAGCCTTCGCCAGTTGCACGGCCTTGGTCACCTGCCAGCCGAGATAGTTGGAAAACCCATAATACCCGATCTTGCCTGCCCGTATGGCGTCGTCGAGAAACCGCAGCGTCTCCTCGAGCGGCGTCAGCGCGTCCCACGCATGCATCTGGTAGAGATCGAGCCGCTCCACCCCGAGCCGCTTGAGCGACGCGTCGAGCGCCACGCCGAGGTGCCGCCGCGACAGCCCGAGGTCGTTCGGACCATTGCCCATCGGGAACCGGCCCTTGGACGCAACCACCATCTGCGCCGCCTCGGTCGGGTGGGCCTTCAGCCATTTGCCGACGATCGTTTCCGACGCGCCGGCCGAATACACATCCGCCGTGTCGATGAAATTGCCGCCCGCCTCGGCATAGGCGTCCATGATCGCGAACGACGCCGCCTCGTCGGCCTCCGCGCCGAACGTCATCGTGCCGAGGCACCACGCGGTCACCACCGCGCCGCTGTTTCCCAAACGCCGGTATTCCATTCCGCCCGCTCCACCCGAAAGACCACGCACCGACGGTTGCTTCGCCGCCCCGTTCCAACTAACATGTTAGCATGTCCGCGGCCGAAATCCCGTACAAATTTCTGGCAAATACGGCCGCGCCGCAGCGCGGCAGCGTCACTGCTTTCGTCACCGACCAGCTCCGTTCCGCCATCGTCAGCCTCGCGCTGCAACCCGGCGAAATCCTCGACAAGGGCCTCATCTGCGAGCGGCTTGGCGTCTCCCGCTTCCCCGTCTCCGAAGCCCTCGCGCGCCTTCAGACCGAAGGCCTCGTGGAGATCATGCCGCAGCGCGGCTCGATGGTCAGCCGCGTTCGCATCGGCGACGTCGTCGAATACATGCTGATCCGCAAGGCGCTCGAAAGCGAGGCCGTACGCGCCCTCGTCGCTCGCCGCCCCGCCGGCCTCACCGAAAAGCTCGAAGCCAATCTTGCCGGGCAACTGGTGGCCGCGCGCCGCGGCGATCGCGAGACCTTCCATCGCTACGACCTCGAATTCCACGAAATCCTGTTCTCGGCCATGCGCTTCGACCGCATCCGCGCCGTCATCGACGCCGCCCGCGCCAATCTCGACCGCGCGCGCCTGCTGATCCTCGACCCGCGGCGCCTGTCGCTCACTCAGGCCGAGCACAAGGCCATCGTCGATGGCATCGCCGCCAGCGATGCCGAGGCCGCCGCCGCCGCCATGCGCGCCCACATCGACAAGGTCACCGGCGAGTTGCTGCTGTTTGCCCGTCAATCGCCCGAGCTCTTCGCCGACGGCGAACGCTTCGCCGACGACACCCTGCCATTCGCGTGAAGGCCACGCACCCCTCGAAACCAAAACCTGAATCGGAGTTCTACCAATGAAGCTCATGCGTGTCGGCAGTCTCGGCGCCGAAAAACCGGCCATCCTCCATACCGACGGCACCTATCGCGACCTCTCCTCGGTCGTCCCCGACATCAACGGCGCCAACATCACCGCCGCCGGCCTCGCGAAAATCCGCGCCGCCGACGCGAGCAAGCTCCCGGTCCTCGACGCCGGCTCGCGCATCGGCGCCTGCGTCGGCAATGTCGGCAAATTCATCTGCGTCGGCCTCAACTATGCCGACCACGCCGCCGAAAGCGGCTTGCCGGTGCCCACCGAGCCGATCCTGTTCATGAAGGCCACCAGCGCCATCATCGGCCCGAACGACAGCGTGATCGTGCCCAGGAATTCGACCAAATGCGATTGGGAGGTCGAGCTCGGCGTCGTCATCGGCAAGGAAGCCCGCTACGTCGACGAGAAGGACAGCCTCGACTACGTCGCCGGCTATTGCGTCATCAACGACCTCAGCGAGCGCGCCTTCCAGAAGGAGCGCGGCGGCCAGTGGACCAAGGGCAAGTCGGCCGACACCTTCGGCCCCATCGGCCCCTGGCTCGTCACCGCCGACGAGGTCCCCGATCCGCAGAACCTCAAAATGTTCCTCGAAGTCGACGGTCACCGCTACCAGAACGGCTCGACCAGGACGATGGTCTTCGGCGTCCGCACGCTGATCAGCCACATCAGCCAGTTCATGTCGCTGCAGCCCGGCGACGTCATCTCCACCGGCACCCCGCCCGGCGTCGGCGAAGGCATCAAGCCGACCCCCGTCTTCCTCCACGGCGGCGAAACCATGCATCTGGGCATCGAAGGTCTCGGCGAACAGACCCAGAAAACCACCGCATACTCTGCCTGACGCCCGCAGTCGGGCCCTCCCCTATCGCGAAGCGATGGGGGAGGTGGCGCCGAAGGCGTCGGAGGGGGTAGCCACACTTGCAGTGCCCCTCCCCTCACTTCTCCGTCTCGATCAGCCCCTTCACGAACAGCCGCTGCATCACGATGATCACCAGCACCGGCGGCAGCGCGGCGAGGATCGTTCCCGCCATAACGAGATTCCACTGCGTGTCGCCGTCGAGTACCGTCGCCAGCCGGTTGATCCCATCACCACAGATACACCCCGCTCCTGAGCAACCGCTGGTAATTGTCGAACCAGACGAACGTCACCTTCAGCCCGAACGGGTCCTGCCGCTGGAACGACGAAAGCACCGCCTGCGCCGCCGGCCACAAAAAGAAGATGATGGTGACGATCAGTTGCGGCGCCAGCAGCAGGTAGGGCAGGCCGTTGTTGGGAAAGAGTGCGCGCTTGCTCTGCATCGCTGTCCGCTATGGAGTGAAGCGAGGCCCGCGTCGGGTGACGCGGGCCTCTGTGTCGGCTCTTACGAGTTGGCGGCTTCGAAGTCGCGGAGCATCTGGTTGCCCTGCGTCACGGAGTCGTCGAGCGCCTGCTGGGCCGTCTTCTGGCCGGCGAGCAGCGCCTTGAAGTTCTGGTCGATCATGTCGCGGATCTGGCTCAGATTGCCGAAGCGCACGCCCTTGGAATTGTCGTCGGGCGTGCCGCGGGTGATCTGGTTGATCGCGATGTCCGAACCCGGGTTCGCAGCGTAGTAGCCCTGCTGCTTGCCGAGGTCATAGGCGGCATTGGTGATCGGCAGGTAGCCCGTGAACTGGTGCCACTCGGCCTGGATATCGGGCTTCGACAGGAAGGTGAAGAACTTCGACACGCCCTTGTACACGTCGGGCTGGAGGCCGTTGAACACCCACAGGCTCGCGCCGCCGATGATCGAGTTCTTCGGGTCCTTGGTCACGCTGTCGTCGTAGGGCAGCGGCGCAAAGCCGACCTTGAAGTCCTTGGCGTTCTGGATGACACCTGAGCGCGACGCCGACGAGTTCATGAAGATCGCGCATTCCTGCGAGTAGAACATCGGCGCAGTGTCGGGGCCGCTGCCGGCGCCGCCATACTTGAACTGACCGTCATCCGACCACTTCTTGATCTCGTCCCAATACTTCACCTGGGCCGGGCCATTGAAGGTGAACTCGCTGTCCATGCCGCCGAAGCCGTTCTGCTTGGTGCCGTACGGCTGGTCGTGGATGGCCGAGAAATTCTCGAGCCCGAGCCAGGTCGCGGCATAGGCCATGGTGAAACCGCACTTGGCGGCGCCGCTGTCGACGATCTTCTTGGTGTCGGCGTCGAGTTCGGCCCAGGTCTTGGGCGGGCTCTCGGGATCGAGGCCGGCCTTCGCGAACACGTCCTTGTTGTAGTACATGATCGGGGTCGACGAATTGAACGGCATCGACAGGATGTTGCCGGTCGGATCGGAGTAGTAGCCCACCACCGGAGCGAGGAAGCTCGACGGCTCGAACGCTTCGCCTTCGTCCTTCATCAGCTGGTACACGGGGTACACCGCGCCCTTGGCCGCCATCATCGTGCCGGTGCCGACTTCGAACACCTGCAGGATCGCCGGCTGCTGGTTGGCGCGGAACGCCGCGATACCCGCCGTCAGCGCCACGGGGTAGTCGCCCTTGAACACGGGCGTGACGTGGTAGTCGCTCTGCGAATCGTTGAACTTCTGGGCGATCTCGGCGAGCTTGTCGCCATTGGCGCCGGCCATGGAGTGCCACCAGACGATCTCGGTCGCGGCATAGGCGGCGGTAGACATCAGTGCGGCGGTCAGCACGGCAGCGCCAAGCGCGAGGCCAAATCGATGCATGGGTTTCTCCCCAAAAAGAGTCGGAAAACGGGACCTTCCTGATCGGCCCCGGCGAACGGCGTGACCTGACAACCGTGGGTCTCGGGTCCGTGACGCTCCCATGTCAGTTTTGCGACTGTGGAAAGACGAGTGTGAAACCGCTACAACCCGGCCCGTGAAACCCGCCCCCGACGAGCTCTATCGCGCCGCAATCCGCCTCCATCAGCAGGGCCGGACCGCCGACGCCGCGCGCCTCTACGACGACGTTCTGCGCCAGGTCCCGGCCCACTACGGCGCGCTGCATTTGAAGGGCGTCCTCGCGCTGCAGGCCGGCAACCCCGGCGCCGCCATCGAGCTGTTCGAGCGCTCGCTGCGGCTCGAGCCGCGCCAGGCCCTCGCCCTCTCCAACCTCGGCGTCGCCCTTCGCGGCAAGGACCGCATGCTCGACGCCATCGCCGCGCTCGAAAAATCCGTCGCGCTCGATCCCCGTTCCGCCGACGCCTGGACCAATCTCGCCCAGACCCAGCTCCGCGCCGGCTTCACCCGCGAGGCCATTGCCAGCGGCCGCCGCGCCATCGCCCTGGCGCCCGACCGCCTCGGCGCCCGCAGCTTCGTCCTCTTCGGCGCCAACAATCTTGCCGAGATCGACCCCGTCCTGCTCGCTGCCGAAGCCCGCGAATACGGCGCCATCGCCGAGCGCCTCGCACCGCCGCGCACTGCCCACGCCAACGATCCCGATTCTGACCGGCCGCTGCGCGTCGGCCTCGTCTCGGGCGACCTGCGCGCCCACCCCGTCGGTCGCTTCCTCGATGCCGTCATCGCCGCCATCGATCCGGCTGTACTCTCGTTCTACGCCTATTCCGACACCGCCGAGCCCGACGACCTCACGGCCCGCCTCAAATCCCACACCTCCGTCTGGCGCGATACCAGGCGCCTTGGCGATCGAGCCCTTGGCGACCAGCTCGTCGCCGACGCCATCGACATCGCCGTCGATCTCGGCGGCCACAGCGCCTCGCAGCGCCTGCTCACCTTCGCCGGCAAGCCCGCGCCTGTCTCCTTCAGTTGGATCGGCTATTTCGCCACCACGGGCCTGAGCGCCATCGACTACGTCCTCGCCAATCGCTGGGCCGTGCCGCCCGGCGAGGAGGACCAGTGGACCGAAGCCATCTGGCGCCTGCCCGACACCTATCTCTGCTTCACCCCGCCCGGCGATCCGCCGGCCACCTCGCCGCTCCCCGCCCTCGCCGCCGGCCACATCACCTTCGGCAGCTTCAACAACTTCAACAAGCTGAGCGACGCCACCCTGCGCGCCTGGGCCGCCCTCCTCGCGGCCACGCCCGGCGCCCGCCTCGTCCTCCGCTCGTCCGGCAGCTATCACGATGGCGTCATCGAAACGCTTGAGGCCCGGCTGATCGCCGCCGGTATCGACCTCGGCCGCGTCCGCATCGACGGCCGCATCGCCAGCTACCTCGCCCACCTCAATTCGTACGGCGAAATCGACATCGCCCTCGATCCCTTCCCCTACAATGGCGGCACCACCACCGTCGAAGCGCTCTACATGGGCGTCCCGGTCCTCGTCCGCGCCGGCGACCGCTACGTCGCCCATATGGGCGAAAGCATCCTCCACAATGCCGGCCTCGCCGGCTGGATCGCGCCAAACGAAACCGCCTACGCCGCCCTCGGCGCCCGCCTTGCGTCCGACCTTCCGGCCCTCGCCGCCCTCCGTGCCGGCCTCAGGGCGCAGATGCTCGCCTCGCCCCTCTTCGATGCCCCGCGCTTCGCCCGCAATTTCGAGGCGGCGCTCCGCGGCATGTGGCGCATCTGGTGCGCGGCACAGCGCCACGTCTGATCGCGGCGGTCACAAAATCTTCGGCTTTCATCGCCACACCCTCGCCCAGATTCGAACCGGATTGCCCCTCGTGCAGCTTCGCCTCCTTCTCGCCGCCGCCCTCCTCGCGCTTGGCTTTGCCGCGCCTGCCGCCGCGCAGGACATCATGGCGCCCTTCAATGTCGGCGCCGCCATGGACGATGCCGCCGTGCTCGGCCAGGGCGTCGCCTATGGCGATGGCGACCGCATGAAGCTCGACATCTACGGCCCCAGGACCCCTACCGGCCCCGCCCCGGTGGTGATGTTCATCTATGGCGGCTCGTGGAAGCAGGGCTCGCGCTCCGACTACGAGTTCGTCGGCCGCGCGCTCGCCGCCAACGGCTTCGTCGCCGTCATCCCCGACTACCGGCTCTACCCCGAAGTCAGCTATCCCAAATTCCTCGAAGACAACGCCGCCGCCGTGAAGTGGATTCAGGACAATATCGAATCCTATGGCGGCGACACCTCACGCTTCTTCATCGCCGGCCACTCGGCGGGCGCCTACAATGCCGTGATGCTCGGTGTCGAAAAATCGTTCCTCAACGAGTACCGGGTGACCATGCCGGTCAAGGGCATCGCCGCCATCTCCGGTCCCTACGATTTCTATCCGTTCGAATATGACGAGGTCCGCAACACCTTCGGCAACACCGACAACCCCGAGGGCACCCAGCCGGTCAACCTCATCACCTCCGACGAGCCGCCGATGCTGCTGCTGCAGGGCAATCAGGACCCGATCGTGCGCATGCAGAACACCGACCACCTGGCTCACAAGCTCAAGGATGCCGGCGACTGGGTCACGGTGAAGTACTACAACAACATCGGCCACATGGAGCCGGTCTTCGCCATCGGCGCGCTGTGGCGCTGGCGCGCGCCGGTGCTGGCCGACATGGTAGCCTTCTTCACCCAGTTCGGCGCCTTCCCGAGCGGCGCGCCCAAGCCGGCCTACACCCCGGCCGCGCCCGAGGGCCAGACCAGCATCGAAGCCACCATCGCGAGGCTCGATGCCGTGCTCGACCCCATCGATGATTCCAGGCGCCGCAACGAGTAGTGACATCGGTTGACGCCCGACGGCGTGCGGACCTACGGTCCGCGCCGCCATAGGAGAGATGTCGATGCAATATACGCGCTTGGGAAAAACCGGCCTCGAGGTGTCGCGCCTCTGCCTGGGCTGCATGTCGTTCGGCGACCGCACCAAGGGCCGCGAGTGGACGCTCGATCTCGACCAGAGCCGCCCCATCATCCGCGCCGCCTGGGAAGCCGGCATCAATTTCTTCGACACCGCCAACGTCTACGCCGCCGGCACCAGCGAAGAGATCACCGGCACCGTGCTCAAGGAACTGGCGCCGCGCGACGAGATCGTCCTCGCCACCAAGGTCAACGGCGAAATGCGCAAGGGCCCGAACGGGCGCGGCCAGTCGCGCAAGGCCATCCTCAGCGAAATCGACAATTCGCTGCGCCGCCTCAAGACCGATTACGTCGATCTCTACCAGATCCACCGCTTCGACTACGCGACGCCCATCGAGGAAACCCTCGAAGCCCTCGACGAGGTCGTGAAATCCGGCAAGGCCCGCTACATCGGCGCCTCCTCGATGTGGGCCTGGCAGTTCATGAAGATGCTTGCGACGCAGGACGCCAATGGCTGGTCGCGCTTCGTCTCCATGCAGGACCACCTCAACCTCATCATGCGCGAGGAAGAGCGCGAAATGCTGCCGCTGTGCGTCGATCAGGGCATTGGCGTCATCCCGTGGTCGCCGCTGGCCCGCGGCCGCCTCGCCCGCCCCTGGGGCGAAGTCACCAGGCGCCTCGAAACCGATCCCTTCGGCAACCAGATCTACGACGCCAACGCCAGGGACGACGAAGCCATCAACGGCGCCGTCGCCGGCGTCGCCAAAGCGCACGGCAAGACCATGGCGCAGATCGCCCTCGCCTGGGTCATGCAGAAGCAGCCCGTCGCCGCCCCCATCGTCGGCGTCACCAAGTTGGAGCAACTGACCGACGCCCTCGGCGCCATCGACGTGACCCTGAGCCCCGACGACATCCAGACCCTCGAAGCCAACTACAAACCCCGCGCCAGCGCCGGCTTCCAATAAGCTGTTTCAGTCAGGACTCCTCTCCCGCTTGCGGGGGAGGGGGACCATGCGCAGCATGGTGGAGGGGCTTCGAACCGGCCGAAGGCAAAATCATGCCAGTGGCATGATTTTAGGTGAGAAGGCCATGAGGCCTACGCCCGAATGGCGAGCCCCACGCGCCGAGCGCGAGCTGGTCATCGGTGTCATTCCCGCGCAGGCGGGAATCCAGACCGAGCCGTCGGACAGCCGAGGACTCCGCCCCTCTACTCCGCCTTGTCCGCCGAGGCCGAGTTCAGCTCCGTATACTTCTCCGCCCCGATCGAGTTCAGCAGTTGCAATTGCGTCTCGAGGAAATCGATGTGCCCTTCCTCGTCGCCCAGCAGATCCTCGAACAGATTCTTGCTCACATAGTCGCCGAGCTGCTCGCACAGCTCCCGCGACGATTTGTACGCCTTGCGCGCGTCGTACTCGCCCGCGAGGTCCGCCTCGAGCACTTCCTTGATCGTCTGGCCGATGCGCAGCGGCGCCACGCGCTGCAGATTCGGATGGCCCTCGAGGAAAATGATGCGCTCGATCAGCCGGTCGGCATGATGCATCTCTTCGATCGACTCGGCGCGCTCCTTGGCCGCCAGCTTCTGCACGCCCCAGTCGCTGAGGATGCGGAAATGCACCCAATACTGGTTGACCGCCCCCAGCTCGAGGAACAGCGCCTCGTTAAGCCGCTCGATGACCTGTGCTTCGCCTTTCATGGACGCCTCCAGTGCGCTTCCGCCGCGGCGGTGCGACAATCGGTGCCGCCTGCGCCCCGGCGTTCGCTTCCGCCATCTCGACGTGATACGCGGCTGTCACACTGGTAATCAAGTCCACTACGTTCGGAACACAGCCCGAACATTTGCACCGCTTCTCCAGTTCCCGGTAAACCTTGGCGGGAACGATGATCTGCCACGGGTCCTCGGCCAGAAATCCGCGGATGACCCGCGCGATTTCCTTGTCAGTGATCGCATTGCAGTGGCAGACGAGCATGGCCGGCTTTATGAACCCGTAAAGCTGATTGTCAACGTCATATTAAGTCGCGGGGCGGGCGTGGGTCCTAAGCCGGTAGAATTGGGACAGACCGCCCTGCGGATCATCCAGGCCCTCGTGTCCGCGCTCATCGTGCTGCATCTGGCGCACCTGGTCTTTTCCGGCGTCTTCATGGACGAGGCCTATTACTGGATGTGGGGCCAGCATCCGGCCCTCTCCTATTACGACCATCCCGGCCTCAACGCCTGGCTGCTCGGGCTCTCGGGCGCCCTCTTCGGCTGGGACCGCTTCGCGCTGAAGCTGCCGGTCGCCCTCGCCTTCTTCGCCGATATCTACGTCATCTACCTCTTCGCCCGCCGCATGGCCGGCGCGGCGTGGCAGCCGCAGTTCTGGCTGACGCTATTGCTGTTTCTTGTAACGCCGATCTACTGGATGGTGACCATCGTCGCCATCCCCGATCACCTGCTGCTGACGCTCTGCCTGTTCGCGATCTATTTCTTCTTCCGCTTCTTCTCCGATCGCGCCGCCGGCCTCCCCGGCGCCAGCCGCGACCTCTACCTCGCCACCCTGATGCTGGGCCTCGCCGGCCTCGCCAAATACAACGCCGCCTTCCTCGGCATCGGCGTCGCCGCCTTCGTCCTCATCGCCGACCGCAGGCTCCTGCGCGAACCCCGCCTCTATCTCGCCGCCCTGCTCTCGGTCGCGCTGCAAGCGCCCACCATCATCTGGAACTTCACCGAGCACTTCGCCTCATGGGAGTTCCAGCTGCACGATCGCCACGCCGGCCTGCGCGACATCGGCGAGGGCATGGTGCCGCTGCTGCTCGGCATCCTGGTGTTCATCTCGCCCTTCCTGTTCTGGCCCATCGGCCGCTTCGTCCTTGCCCGAACGACAGCCGTCCCCGGCATGGGCTTTGCCCGCACCAGCTTCATCATCTCGACCGTCAGCATCGTGACGATCGCGTTCTCGACCTTCACGCTGTTCCACTGGAACCTCGTCGCCTACGCCGCGATGCTGCCCTTCCTCGCGTTCTATATGCGCCCGCGTTTCCTGCTGGCGCTGCAGGCGCTCTACGGCACCGCCTTCGCCATCGCCATCTTCGTCAACTACAGCATCGTGCCGCTGTCCGACATCCGCGGCTGGGCCGACGAGGCCACCGCCTGGAGCTATGACTGGGACCAGGTCGCCGCCGCCGTCGAACAGGCGAAGGCCGACAACCACGCCGGCTTCGTCGCCACCCCCGACTACACCACCGCCTCGCTGCTCGGCTTTGCCATGCGCGACTCCGACGTCACCAGCCTCTCCGCCCATACCGAGGCCTTCGACTACTGGTTCGATAGCGCCGCCCACGCCGGGCAGGACGCCATCCTCTTCGCCGACCGCTGGCGTCCGCTCCGCGGTCTGCCGCATCACTTCGCAAGCGTCGAAAAGCTCGCCGACATCCCGCTGGTGCTCGGCGGCAGGCAGATCGACACCCGCCACCTCTATCTCGCCAAGGGGTACATCCCCTAGTCGCCCACCTTCTCGCCCGTCTGCTCCCGGCGGCTCGCGATCACCGCCACGGACGCCGACAGCCGGTGCGCCGACGAAAAGAACTCGCGCTGGATGATCACCCCCGCCGTGATCAGCGTCACCGCGATCGACAGCCACGGCGACACGAACCACACCACCGCCGGCACCGCGAAATAATACGCGCGGATGCCGCTGTTGAAGTTCTTGGCCGCCAGCGAATTGAGCCGCGCGATGGCGTCGATCTCCTCTTCGGTCGTCGCCGTGTGTTTCGACAGCGCCCCCAGCATGATGCAGAAATGGTTGAACTGCCGCAGCGACAGCGTGAATGCGAAAAAGCTCAAAACGAAGATCGCCAGCAGCACCAGCAGGTGCACCTGCATTTCGGTCGCCGTGTAGTCCGTCGCGAAGCCGAAATTGCCGAGCGCCCGCGACAGCGACGGCAATTGTCCGAACGCCGCGAAGATCGCGAGCACGATCAGCATCGAGGTCGAGGCGAGAAAACTCACCGAGCCCATCAGGTTGCCCGACAGGATCGCGTCCATCGGCGTGTCGCGCACCGCCGCGTTCGCCACCCAGCGCCGCCGCTGCATGCTCATGATCACCGACAGCGATGGCCGCCGCGCCTCGACATACGGCACCCCCCAATTGTAGGCAAACCAGCAGACGATCGGGAAAATCGACGCGAAAAAGATCATTTGAGCCCCTGTCAAAAAACTGTCGCGCAGCCGCTCTTTTCGCCTTGAGATCGGCGAACCTAGTCTCTATATACCCTTTGCGCGGCGGTCGATGGCCGCCTTCAAAGCGCGAAAGCACTACATTGGCGCGGGATGGAGCAGCCCGGTAGCTCGTCAGGCTCATAACCTGAAGGTCGCAGGTTCAAATCCTGCTCCCGCAACCATCTTTACCGGCGCAGGGCGCAAGTTATGATCATAGCTTGCCCCCGCAACCATCTTAACTTGTGACCCCGTAGCCCCGGCTGCGGGGTTTTGCTTTTTGACGGAAAGCGTAAGGATTCCAGCGAGATCACCGCGAACGTCGATCTCGATCTTGCCGTCCACCGGGGTCAAGATAATGTCCTGAACCAGCGTGCGGAGCACGTCCGCCGCTTCGATCCGCTGTTCCTCGGAATCGCCTTGTAGCGTCTCGTAGAGCTGCTGGACGCGCATCCGGTACTGGTTCGCCATCGCCGGGTGCAGGAGGGGAGGCGGCTCATCGGCTTCAGCCAGGAACAAGGCCACGTCCTTCTTCCGCTGCTCCAGCAGAACCATCTTCGCATTGATGGCGTCGGCAGCTCCGCCCTTGAGGATAAGATTGAGGAGCGTTTCCAGCTCCCGGTCGATCCGCGCCAAATCGGCCTCGGCT